>Ga0209083_1001275_pt1 | contig 29686 bp, 12 predicted proteins | sample AM7aDNAmetaG_FD_184132 | JGI IMG/M metagenome (GOLD analysis project Ga0209083, IMG submission 184132) | Freshwater microbial communities from Finland to study Microbial Dark Matter (Phase II) - AM7a DNA metaG (SPAdes) (version 3) | ecosystem: Environmental > Aquatic > Freshwater > Lake ...
CAGGTCCCAAGTGGGCGCGCCGGCGGCGGTCCACCCCTTGAGCGGCACGGTGCGCACCTCCGGGTCGGCGGTGTAGATGCTGAACCGCTCGTCCAGCCAGTACCCGCCCCAGTAGCCGAGCCCCAGGTTGGCGGTGGTGGTCTGGCATTCCTCGACCTGCATCTGGCCGTCGTCGTTGAGGTCGCTCCAGATGTAGCCGAACCACTCCTTGGCGTCTTTTGGCGCGGTCAGCGGCCGCGTGCTCTTCTTTCCCCAGCCATCCTGAACGCTGCCGTCCTTTGCCAGCCGCGCGCTTCCGACTTCCGCGACCTTGACCAGGGCGTCGCCGCGCCGCTGATACAGTTCGCCCCGCTTGGCCATGACGTACTCACGACCGTTGATCTTCAGCAGCTCGCCGTTGATGTTGTCATCGAGCAGGTTCGCCGTCACCGTGGCCTTGTTCGCCGCGTAGTCGAGCTTGAACTCGCAGCCGTTGCCGAAGACCCGCGTCTTGTCGTCCGGATCGACACAGGCGCCCGAGCCGCCGTAGGTGGTGGGGCCGACGAAGTCTGTCGCCAGCTTGCCGTCGGTGCCCCAGACGCTGAACCGCTTGGGGTACATCGTCTCTTCCGCCACCCAGAGGCGGCCCTGCGGATCGATGGCGATGCCATTGGGCTCCCGCATGCCCCCGGCCACCCACTTGCCGGGCAGTGGCCGGCCACCGGCCACGCCCACGACATGGTCGAAGGCGCCGGCGGCGGTGAAGACCTTCACCTGCTGCGGGCCGCGGTCGGCGACGTAGATCCTGCCCTGGGCGTCGAGCGCCAGTCCGATCGGCTTCTCCAGGTTGGCGGTGACCAGCGGCGTGACCTTGCCGTCGGCGATCTTCACCACGCTCTGCCCGGAGACGGCGAAGAGCGTGCCGGCTTTGTCGTAGGCTAAACCACCCGGCGCCGCCAGCTTCACTTCGCCCTGCGGCTGCATGGTCACTTTGTTGTAGAACCGCACCACATCCGGCCCGGCCAGCGCCACGGCCAGCCGGTCGGCGGCGACCGCCAGGCCGCGTACCGTCGCCTTCTCTTCCGCGGTGGCCACGTTCACCACCAATTGCGGCTCCGGCTGGGTGGCGAACGGGGCGTATTTCCCATCGGCCAGCAGCAGGCGGCCAACGCTCGGTTCGTGGATGCCCGCCCATGCCCGGGGATTCATGCCGGCGTAGGCATAGCGGTCGTCGACCGCGACGGTGCCGATCCCCTGGAACTTGGACTCGCCCCATTTGCGCCGGCCGTTGAGATCGGCACCGACCAGGGCCCTGCCACCCTCGCACCCACTGGCGGCCAGGAGCATCATCTCCTTGCCCGCGGCCACGGCCACGTTGGGGTTGTGATCGCTCATCCAGCCGCCGCTGCCGTCGGCGATGTCCCAAGGCGGCATGCCCGGGGAGCCATAGCTCGCCTCGTATACCGGATCGATGCCCGCGTGCAGCAGACCGCGCATCTTATACGTGCCGGGCGGCATCAGTTTTCCCTGGTCGTCGGTGCCGTCCCACAGGTCGGTCTGCTTGCCCTTGGTGCGCGGAGCCATGCCGATGACATTCTTCACACGATGCCCTTGCGCGTCGTCAATCACCAGCGTTGCGAAGCCGTCGAACGGCATGGTGTACGAGAGTTCCACCGGCCCCTGCGTCTTCTGCAGGTACTCGGTCGAGGCGGCATACTCCACTGCCGGCAGCTTCAGGTTGCCCTTCGGTTCGAGTGTCACCGGCCCCCAGTCATTCTCCGCCGTCCAAAAGAATTCGCGGCTGCTCTTGCCCAGCATCAGCAGGTCGGCGTAGCGGTGGACCGGGAAGGTGCGGCCGTCCGGCGGACCCCAGAGGAATTCCATCCCCATGTTGAAGGTGTCACCGGGGCCGTAGGTTTTCGGCTCCTTGTACGGCTTGCCGGTGGCCTTGACGATGGCGCTCTGGCCGGTGATCAGCTTCCAGGGGAGGGCGATCTCCTGGATGTAGCTCTTGCCGTCCTCGCCCATGGCGAAGGCCTCCTGCGCCCCCACCCTGAGCGCGTCGGTGATGCCCTGGAAGGCGTTGACGTCGGTCTCCTTGTCGCGCCCGCCGGTGAAGCGGCCGTAGGCGATGTTCACCACCGGATGTTTGGCGGCGGTGGAATACCAGCAGGTGACGTCGCCGATGACCATGTCCGTCTTCAGGCGCAACTGGAGGCAGTCGCTCTTCCAGCCGCTGCCGATGTCAAAACCGGAGTCCACCATGTTATACATCGGCGTCGGGTCGCGCCAGACGATGGCGAGGTAGAAGTTCTCCTTGTCATACATGGCGGCGACTTTGGCCGAGTAGGTGTTGCGGGTCTTGAAGTTGGCGAAGACGTCGATCTGGCCCGATAAATCCCAGTCGTCGAGTTTGCCGTCAATGACCACCTTCCCCGCTGGCACGGCGTGCAGGGCGTGGTTGTCCGTCTGCTGGGCGAATGCCGGCTGGGAAACGCCGGCAATCCATACCAGTCCCAGAAATCCCAGGATCTGCTTCTTGATGAACATGCTGAACATGGTTGTCTCCTTTGTGATTGCGATTCTCTTCACGACATCGCTGAACATGGTTGCCTCATTCTATTGTGGTCTGACGTCGCCATCCTCCTGCAGCATCGCCGGCACCGGCGGCAGCTTGGCGGGGGCGGGGTGACCGGCGTGGCCGGCTTCGATGCAGGCGATCGCCTGCCGCGCGAACACGCGCATGTCGTACCCCAGCAGGGTTACGGGCACCGCATGCGGCGGCGGCGCGGGGAAATTGCAGTGCGCGATGACGTCCGGGCGTTTGCTTGCCGGCAGACCGGAGGTGGCAATGCCGGCGGTCACGCCGGCCACCACATTGTCATCCAGAATGACGATCGTGTCCGGGCGTTCCGCCGCCGGCAGACGCAGCAGCAGCCGGGCTGCATGGCCGGCCAACTCCGGGGCGCCGACCGGCGCGGGCAGCACCCATTCGTCACGGTTTTCAATACCCTGGTCGGTCAACTGTTTCCGGAGTTGTGCCAGATGGGAGCCGAGAATGCCGAAGAGCCCCTCGCGCGTGGCCACAAACAACGCGACCCGACGCCGGCCGCGGGCCTGCAGACGTTCCAACAGCAGGCGCGTATAGTGCGTTCCGTCCAGCGGTTGAACCGTCACCCCGGGAACCATCGATTTCTGGGTCTGACCGATGCGCGGCATGCCCGGATGAGTCAGCACGGGCGTGTTGGCGAATTCGAATCCGGGCCCGGCAAAAATCAACCCGGCCAAGCGGTGTCCGACCACATCCCCCAGCAGCCGCTCGTAGCCGGCGAGATTGGTCACGGCGCTCGCGTTGGTATATTCGATCAGCCGGCGCTCCGTCGCGCCGGGAAACAGGAGGCGAAAACTGCGGGCAATGGCCTCGTAATAGAGCGACCACACGGGGTGATCCGGCACGACGGGCAACACCAGTCCATACGCGGAGCGATGCGGCGCGGATTTCGCCACGAAGGTGCCGCGCCGACCGTCCGCGATCACAAAGCCATCTGCCACGAGCCGGTCGAGCGCTTTCTGGACGGTCCTGCTGCTGGCGGCAAAACGCTTCTCCAACTCGGTGCGGGTTGCCAACCGCTGCCGCAGCGCGAGTTTCCCCGCCAGCATCTCGGCGCGCAGTTTCTGGACAATGGCCGCGCATTTGCCGCGGGCGGGAGCCGGTTTGTTCCTGATGGGTTTCATTACTTAACGACACGCTTTACTGTATCAGACAGTAAAGTCAATATCCAAGTTCACCGCGGGTCCTTTTTTTTCGCCGGTCAGATGACTTTCAGCCGGTCGCCGTCGGCGCTGCCACCCGGCGCGTCTGGATGCGCGCGTCGCCCATCGCATCGGCGTCCTGAATCCGGGGCAGCCACCGCCCTTGCGACGTAAACACAATGGTCGCGCCACCACCGCGTGATTTCACCACTTTCACCAACCGGTAATCCTCGAACCGCACACCCTGGTCCGACTCGGTGTAAAACGTCCATGGCAATTGCGGGTTGCGGAGCAGCGTCGTGCCATAGCGCACTGCGCCAATGCCGAGGAATTGGTCTTTTTCAACCCGGAGTTGCAGACTAAAGTTTGCGAGTTTAAGAGTCAGCATATTTTTCGCGATCAGGTTCTTGATTGTTATCTTTCTGGCCAATTATTGTCGATAGTAGCGGCGGTAATCGTTGTAGAGCAGGAAGAGCGGTTCCACGTCTTCTTCGATCTTCGGGAACCGGCCCACCGGATCGAAAAAGTGGTTATCCACCTGGTCGTCATTGACCCGGCTGACTTCCCCCACCAGCACAGTCCCCCGGCCGGCCTCCCCCCAGAAGCGATGGTAATTGCGTTGCGGCAGGCAGACCGACTCACCCGGATGCAACGTGATCGTGCCACCGGCGGGCACCGTGACGTGGACGCCGTCGGTGCTCAAGGTCACCGGCGTGTCGGCAAGTTGATCGGTCGCAGTGGCGTTCCAGACACGAATGACCAGATTGCCGCCGCCGCGGTTGATGATGTCTTCCATTTTCTGATGGTGGAAGTGGGTGGGCGTTAATTGCTGTTCGCGAACAATCATGATCTTCTCGGCGTAGATCTTGCCGAGCGGCTTCTGCAAATCCGCCAGAGTCCCGTTGCGGATGGTGAACAGGAACAAGCCCGTCCCGGCAAAATCGCCACAGCCAAAATCGGTGATATCCCAGCCGAGTTGCTGGTCAATGATCTCCCGACATTCGGGGCCTTTGCTCCGCCAGTCTGCCGGCGTCCAGGTGGCAAAGGGAGGAAGCAGGAACTGCATCTGGCGCAGGAACTCCAGACTTTCTCGCATAATGGTATTGATCTCGGAACGTTTCATGATCACTCTTGGGTAGGTCACCTCAAGTTGGGGTTAATATTAGGTTCCGGTTCTGGTCTTGTCCATCTCCGAATGGCCTCCCTGATCAATGGGTAAGAATTATTTTCGGTGCAAACGGCGGAACCGGGACCCTTCGATGTCGCTCAGGGCAGGCAGCCCGCCCCGGAAGAATCCGGGGGAGACCGCCTGAAGGCGGGACACCATACAGACGCTCGCGGTTCGGTGTACCGCGTTTACGCGGGCCAATTGCCGGAGATGGCGGCGAGCGGGCACGACAGGGAATCCGGACAATGCACGCCGTCTCCCATTCCCCTTGCCCCAGCACCAACAACCGCGTAGAGTCCGAGCCCTCGACACCGTGCGTCCGGCGGCGGCTCGCTCGATGCAGTCCCGCTGTCCCGAAGCTGGTGCCGACATGCATAAAACCATTCGACTGCCGATAAAAGGAATCCGCCAATGAGCCCCCAACCGTTTCTCCAAAAATCAAAAATCGTTCTCGCCCTCACACTGGCATTCTTGGCCTCAGTCAGCCTGACCTTAGCCGAAGAAGGAACATGGAAAACCGCCTTCGTGAAGCGCGGATTCTGCGGCCTTTCGGATGCCAATTGGTCAGGTGGCCTCGGCGCGACCCACCGGATGCGGACGCCGCTGCAATTCGACGGGACGAAGGTGCGGGTGTTTCTAAGAGGCGATTCCCAGAACGACGAGTCCCTGACAAAAATGGCGCTGGTCAAAGGCGCGGATGATGACGGCAAAATCACTGGCACCCCTTTTCCAATCCTTTTTGGCGGTTCGGAGAAACTGATATTGTTGAAAAGCGTCCAAACCTTCGGCTCTGATGAGATGCCCGTCGCGATTACCCGGGGCACCTGGTACATCGAGGATCAGTATTCCTGTCAGAAATTCCCCTACGCCTTCGAAGTGGATCAGGGCTTCTACGAAGCCGGGGACAACTTCGCCAAGGAAAAGCTGGCGAACATACTGAAATTTCGCACCAGCGGCCTCTACCGGGTGGACGTTTTCACCACCGATCCGCGCTCGGCCATTTTGTGCTGCGGCGACTCGATCACCCAAGGCTATAACTCCACGCCAAACACCGATCATCGTTACCCGGCGATCCTGGGCAAGCTGCTCAACCGCCCGGTGCTTAACCTGGGCCAGAACGGAGATACGATTCAAGAATGGGGCAGGATGGAAAGCCTGGCCGATGAGTTGCCCGGCGTGGACACTGTCATTCTGCTGGTCGGGATCAACGATATCATTAACGCGGAAAAGATAAACTCCGTACCGGCTTATGCGGGCGCCGTGCAGAGGATTATTGCCGACTGTCACCAGAGGCAGAGGAAAATCCATATCGGCACGATCCTCCCCGCGGGCGGCTTTGCGAATTTTGATTCCGATCCGGGCAAGGAGATATTGCGCCAGGCGTTCAACGCCTGGATTCGTCAGGGGAATGGCGCCGACGGTGTCATCGATTTCGACGCGGCGCTCGCCGACCCGACCCACCCCACCAAACTCAAAGCCGAATACCAGTCCGACTGGCTTCACCCCAATGATGCCGGCTACCAGAAAATGGCGGAAACAGCCGCCCAAGCGCTGACGGGAAAGTAACCCGTCGCATTACGCACAACCAACTTTTCTGTTTCACTCCGGCGCGTCGCTCGCGGCCGGGTAGAGTTGTTCCTGCGGCACAACCTGCCAATCACGATTCCCAGGTTTCTGCCAGAGTAATTCGAGCCCCTTCGTGACGGCGGGATGTGTTTGCGCGTCGGTAAAATACAAACGGATCGGATACCGCTTCCCCGCTTCCAGATTGATCAGGTTATCGCGGACGGCGTGCAACGGCGGAGCGAAGGGCGTGCCCGGACTTCCGGGATCGCCGGCCACATACTTGCCGTCGATCTCGACGCGACCACGGGAACGCTCGACCTTGAACTCATAAATACCGGTGCGGCGCGGCTCGATGAATCCGCTCCATTGCGCACTGATTCTGCCGACGGCCACGGCAGCGGGCCGGTGTTGATTGCCCAAGCCGAAATCCACATCCGGGTTCTCGACACGCTGCAAGGCCGGGGCCCCCTGCCAGTCACTGTTTTTCCAGTAGCGCGCCAATAAACCGGTCCCCTGTCCGAGGGGCACTTCGGCCCACGGATCAGCAGCCGGTTCCCGGACCGGAGCCGTTTTCTTCAGGCGAATTTTTCCCTGCGCCCGCTCCCAATGATCCCAACCCGTCACCTGATAAAGCCGGCCTTCGTTCAGCCAGTGCGAATAAAGCCGCACCGCGCCGGTCTGAGGATCTTCCTGGATCATGCCGGCAAGCGCCTCGCCGCCCGCTGCATAAAGCGGCGCGGGTATTCCGTTGAGATCGGGGTTGTCGAACAGTCCCCCGACCCACAGACCGTCCCGGTCCCAAACGTAGGTGCGCGGAAAGCGCTCACTGGCCCATTCGCTGGAGAAATTATTCACGGCCACACACCCATGCGCCTCCCCCAGAATCCGGCGAAAGGTGTCGCATTGGCCGGGCTCGCTTCCTTTGCCGCCTGCCTGCCAGAGTTCTCGGCCCGTCGCGTCGTAGCGGACAAAGAATGCGTCTTTCGATTGTCCCCAGCCGTGAACTTCTGTGTTCAGCGCGGCCAGCAATTCGCCCTTTTCATTGCGCGCGAGAAAAATGGACCAGCGCGGATCACCATTCTTGAACCGCGCCGGAAACGCCGCGACCGCTTTCCCCGCCGGAAACTCGCCATATAAGGGAGCTCCCACAGCATTCCATCCCGTCAGTGGAAACTGCCGGATGCCGTCCCGTGTGTGCAGGTAATTGCCGCAGGTGTCGATGGTGTCGCCCCCGCCTGTCCACCCAGCCGAGTTGTCGAGGAATTGCATTTCTTCCTTTTGCGGTTCGCCATCGCCGTTGGCATCCACCCAGACGGCCGCGTCCTTCCCGGCACTCCATTCCACCAACAGCTTGGGCAGTTCCGTCTTGTAATGCTGAATATGCAGAAACATCGCTGTCACCGGCACCAGCTTCCAGTTCTTCTCATCCACCCGGATAACCATCGGCGCGGTCCCCTGACGGAACAGGTAGAGTTGCCCGCCGTTGAGCCGACGTGCCTCCCAGATCTGGCCGTTGGCGTGGCCGCCGATCAGTCCCCCAGCCAGTTCGCTCAACCGGTAAACGGAATGCACCTGCCACGTTTTTTTCTCCGGATCGAGAATGACTCGCATCATCGAGCCCCACTGCGTCGGCAGCCACACCACGTGCGGATCCGCCGGATCGGGTGCCACCCACGGTGCCCAGACCTGGCCGCCATACCATTCGTCCACAAGACTCCCGTCGTTCCGGAAATGCGCCACGCGCCGCGGGCCGGCGTGTGCCTCCGCCACCCAGAGATCACCGTTCCAAGCTGCCAGGTCGCTGACCCCGTCAAAACTGCGTTGCGCTTCGGGTGTGTAGAGCCCGTCACGCCGGCCCCCCGCGACTCCCAAGGTCCCGAGTGCCTGGCCGTCGAGATTGAATCGGCGGATTTGTTTCGGTGTCGATTCGTCGACCCACAGTTCGTTCTTCTGGGCATCGAACCGCAGCCGGCCGGGCTCTTTCAGTCCCTGCACCAGCACCATGCTCGGCCCGTCGCGCCGCACTCTGAGAATCGAATCCCCGCTGCTGACGTAGGCCGTGACACCGTCGGGGGCGACCGCCACGCTCCGCGGCCCAGGCACGGAACTTTTCGCGATCTCGATCCCCTTCTCCAGATCGAGCCAGCGCAACGTATTCAATCCGGGATAGGTGGCCGCCAGAATGCCACCGCCGACAGAGATGTCGCTGGGACCCTGGGGTTCCGGCTTCTTCTTCGATTCGGCGTTCAAATCCCGTCCCTCTGGGAGCCACTTCAGATCCAGGGGCTGTGGTTTCTTGGCACCCGTCGTTGCGTCATACATCCAGACGCGCCCGTTCCCCAACATGTAGAGTGTGTTGCTGCTGCTGGCCAGGGCATAGCCGCCTTCCCAGGCGGCCGGGGCTGGCGCGCTCCAAAGGCGGGTCTTGCCGTCGCGGCTGACTTTGATCAGGCAGGCCTCGATATTCTCCGTGAACGTGGCGACGTAAAAGCCGGAATCATCAACGGTCACAGCCTGCGGTCCCCCATGGGTTCCCGGCCCGCCCAGCGCCCACCACGGATCGCCGTCCTTGACTGGATAATTCGACCCGAACGACATCACGTAGCGGATGTGGAGTCCCGGCGTTGCGAGCATTTTCCAGGAATACTCGCCGGGCGGGAGCGGCGTGCCGTGGTTGTCGCGGGTATCCCAGAGCTCCTGCTGACGTCCAGCCTTGCGCGGCACGCCCCGCGTGAGCTCGCGCACAATGTGGCCCTGCTTGTCATAGATGGCGATCGACACCCGCCCCGCGCTGCCGAGTTCATAACGGATGGCAATCGGTTTCCCCGTGGCGAGCAGTTCCACGGGCACCCCGCCGGCATTTACCGGCCCGCCCGGACCCGCGCCAGCCGCCGCTGGCCGGCTGCGGCACCCCGCCAGCAGGAGAAACCCCATGGCCGTGACGCCAATTATTTTACCTAAAACGCGTTGGGCGAAACCGATGGTTGTGGTCATAAAACAGCTCGCATTTCACATGCGAAGTGCCAGCAGGCTGCTCCTGGCAACCGGTAGTTCATGGGAAAGTTACATTCAGACGTGAGGGGGCGTGGAGGAACAGCGCGTGGCCATCACCAGCCAAATAGTTGCGGTCATAACTGAACTGAGCGAGCTTCGGGTCGGTGGCGGTGCTGCACCAGGGATCAGTTTGGCCATTGCCGTAGTCCACCGCGGTGAGATCCGTGATCTTGGCATTGGCGCCGGCATGCGGTTCCTTCAGAAAATGGCAGGCCCCGGAGGCGGGTGTGTACAACCCCGGACAGCCCATGAACGCCACCTTCTCCGGCGCAAACGTCAGCGTCCCGATAGCCCAGCCTTCCCAGGTCTGGACGCCGGTCTGCTTGTAACTGAGACCAAAGTCCGTGCCATTCTGCCCGTTGTTGTTGGCATGCTGACCGAGGAGGGCCAGCCCGCTGCTGGCACCATTGTTAAGGACGTTGCCGCCACAGGTATGGGGACCGTTGTACGAGAACTGGCCAGAGGACGAGTTGCTCCACCGCCAGCCGGTGGGAAGTGGTGTGGTGCAGCGACTGATGCCCACAGTGACGTATCCGCGCGCCATGGCCCGCGCCAGCGCTGAGTTGGCCGCGACGCCGGGCACGTTGAAGTTCACTTCGCCAGTGGTGTTTGGATAGAAGAACGGGGCCGTGTTGTAAACCCAACTGGTCTGGCCGGGCGGACCGCCGTTCATTGCGCCGGCGCTTTCATCCCCCCAGTTCGACGAGGGTGGCATCCCCTGACCGTAATTGGTCGGGTACTCTCCAAAATCCTGTGCGTAGCTGACAAATCCCACATACATCTGCCGCAGATTGCTCAGGCAACTCACCCGCCGCGCGGCAGTCCGGGCGCTCTGCAGGGCCGGCAGCAGCAGCGCCGCCAGCATCGCGATGATGGCAATGACGATCAGGAGTTCAATGAGGGTAAAGGCGGAAGGTTGAGGGTTGAGAGTGGAGGGTTGAGGGCGGAAGGTTGAGGGTTGTCCGGAAGACCTGCGGTCACGTACGAGTGCGGGGTCGGAGACCCCCGCACAACGGGGAAGCCAGCGATCAGCGGTCAGCGGGGAGCGTGAACCGGAGAGGCCGGAGGGTTGAGTGAAAACACCTTCTGAGGGGGGACGCTGCCAGTGCCCTGTGTTCTGTCTCCCGCCCTTTGACCGCTGACTTCTGACCGCTGACCGCTCGCCGCTCGCCCCGCCGGGTTTGGCGCCGGTCTCCGACCGCGCCATCCGGATCGACCGCAAGGTCTTCAGCCACTGAAGAATGTTCATACCCGCACCCGTTGGTGGTTTCGCCGGCGCCGCCGGGCGGCCCAGAGCGTGACGCCGCCGGCCAGCCACATCAGCGCGACGCTCGGTTCAGGGATTACAGCGACCACGTTCTGGCCCAACACCCCAAATTCCATCACATAGCCGGTCTTCCCAAACGCAGTCTCCTGGACGGTCTTGACATACTCCAATGCGCCCACCCCGGCACCGTAGAGGTGGTAGACTGCGCCGGTAATCGACGTATCAAAGCCGGCACTGTTGTCCGTGTAGAATCCGCCACGGAAGATATTCGTAATGCCGGGGGTCAAAGTCGCGGTCACGTAGAGGTTGACCGTGTTGGCGAGGCCGAGCGCCACGGTAAACGGCATGGCGTTGGTGATCCGCAGCACGTCATTCGAACTCAGGCCGGCCTGGGTGTAATCCGGGGAGCCGAGGCTGGTAAACTGAAAATCAAACCCCAGCCCGCTACTCGGATCCAACTGGTTCAGCGTCAGAATCCCCGGGCTATTGCCCGGCGCAATGAAACCGCTACCACTCACCACGCTCGCGAGCGTGCCCGTGCCCGCCAGGACTCCGCTGCTGCTCAGCAGCAAGGTGCCACTGGCCAGTGTGCCGTTGACGATCAGTGTGCCGTCGTTCACCACTGTGGCCCCGGCGTAACTGCTGTTCCCGCTCAACCGCAGCGTCCCCGCCCCGGTCTTGAGCAGCCCGCTGCCGGTCGTCCCGCTGATCGCGCCGGTCATGTCCACGTCCACAAACCCGCTCCCCTTGTCGACGAAGATTGTCCGCACCCCGCCGTTCAGATCGAGTGCATTCAAAAAGTTGACCGTGCTGTTCGCCTGGCTGGAACTGAACTGCAACGCGCTGCCAGTCGGGACAAAACTGTTGGTCCCCCAGACCAAGGTCCCGCCGGCTCCGCCCAGGTTGACCGTCAACGTCCCCCCGTTGGCCGAGAACCCGCCGCTGCCGGCCCACTGAATCGAGCCGGCACCAGTCCCCACACTGCGAGTCACCGTCATGACCCCGTGACTTTCCAGGACGCCATTGGTGAAGATCAGATTGCTATTCGGCGACAACCCGCTGGAGTTAACCCGCAGAACGCCACCGGCTATCGTTGTGCTCTGCGTGTAGCTGTTGTTGCCGGTCAACTCCAAGGTGTTCGGCCCGGTCTTGAGCAACCCCGAGCCATAGCTATCGAAAGTGATGTTGCCCGTCACGGCAATATCGCCGTTGCTGGCATTGAACGTCCCGCCCTGGGCGCCCGCGATCAGCACCGGCAGATTGATCGTCTGGAGGTTGGCGCTGAGATTGACCACGTCGCCTTCCAGCGTCACGGTGTGGTTGCCGACCAGGGCGCTGTTGAGCGTGAACGCCCCGGCTTGATCGGCGAACGTGATTCCCGAAAACCGGGCATTCCCCAGATCGTTCGTGGTGTCCAGATAACTGGTGCCAGTGAAGATTGCGATGCCATTCGTCGGCACGCGGCTCCCATCCCCCCAGTTGGCCGGACTCGACCAATTGGCATTGGTGGAGCTGCCGACCCAGGCGGTGCCCTGTCCGGCAATCGTCAACGTGACCCACCCGCCATTCGTGCCAAAGGTGTAGGTCCGATTGTCAATCGTGTTCGCCACCGCGAAGTTGGTGAACCCGCTCCGCAGAATCGCTCCGGCATAATCGATCAGCTTGTACGTCCCCAGCGCGTCGAATGTCGTGGCGCTCCCCGCTTGGTACAACTGGAACGTCCCGCCGTTAATCGCCAGCCCATTGGTCGCCGTGACGAAGAGCTGATCGTTGGCCGTCCCGCTAAAGTCGTAATTGAACAGGCTGCCGTTGGTCACGTCCAAGCTGGTCAGCGTCAGCGTCCCGACCCCGCTGATGCCGGGCGCCACGCTCCCGCCGCTGCTGACCGTGACATTGCCAACGGTCCCACCGTTACCGGCCAGCGTCGCGCCGCTGGCCACCGTCACCAGACCGGTCGAGATTAACTTGCCATTCACTTGCAGTGTGCCGTTGCTGATCAGGGTGGCGCCGGTGAAGGTGTTCGTCCCGGTCAGCACCAGAGTGCCACCGGTGGTCTTGATCAATCCAACATTCCCGGCCAGCACCGCCGCCACGGTCCCCGCTTGGCCGTCATAGTTCGCGCCGGATTTCGTCAAGGTCCCGTTGCCGAGACTGCCGCCGCTGATCGTGACCGTGTTGGTCGTGAACTGGGTGGTGCCGCCCAGGTTGAGAACGCCGCCGGCCACAATGATCGCACCGTTGGTGGAGAGTGTATTGGCCAGGCCGCCCAACTGGAGCGTCCCGGCACTGACCGTTGTGCCGCCGAAGTAGGTCTGGTTGGTACTGAGCGTCAGCGTCCCATTGCCGAGTTTGGCCAGGGTGCCACTGCCGCTGAGAACACCGAGGTAAGTGGTGTTCGAATTGTTGTTGCCCACGCTCAGCGTGATCGAACCACCGGCGGTATTGGTCAGGCCGAGATTGCCGGCGCCGGTCAGCCCGCCCAGAGTAAACGCGCTGCTGTTGCTGAAAACCAATCCGCCATTGTTGAGGCTATTAACGGTGCTGTTCTGAACTGCCAGCGCACCGGCCAACAGGAGCGTGCCGCCGCTGATTGTGGTCGTGCCGGAGAATGGATTGGTATTGCTGAGCACCCACGCACCGCTGCCAGACTTGAGCAGGGCGGTTTGTCCGCTGGTCGGATCGCCCAGGCTGGCCGCTAGCAGACCGGTGCCGCTACCGGTGAGAACCAGCGTCCGACTGTTGGTTCCGCTCATTCCCAACGCGCCGGTGTTGGTAAAATTCAACGCGGCGCTGTAGGCACTCAACGTCCCGCCGTTATCCCCAACAGTGAACAGCCGATCGACGCTGACCCCGCTCCCGGCATACCGGAGGGCGCCGCCGTTGAGCACCAGATTACTGGCCGGGCTGCTCGCCGCGCCAATGGGGCTGGCCGCGCCACCATCGCTCAGGAGACCAACACTGAGCACCCCGCCGTTGATGATCGTTGTCCCGCTGTAGCTACTGCTCCCGTTACTGAGCGTGACAACATTTGTGCCATTCTGCACAACGTTACCCGGACCGGTGATCAAGTTGCCAAAAGTGAGATCGTCGCTGCGATCAAACGCCAACACGCCGGAGTTGGTCACGGCAGCGTTATTGTTGATTGTCCCGGTGTTGCCGCCATTGCCCAGTTGCAATGTCCCGCCGTTGATTGTCGTGCTGCCATTATAAGCGAGCGTGCCAGTCACGGTCAGCAATCCGTTACCGGCCTTGGTCAGCGCCCCGTTGGAAACAGCCCCCGCGATGAACGTGTTGGCGGTATTGTTGATGGTGAGCGTGCGCGTCGCATTGCTCAGGTCGAGCGCACCCGCGAAGGTCAGGGTCTGGTTGCCGCCCACACTGAAATCCCCCACCACACCCACGGCATTGTTGAACGTCTGCGCGCCGTTGGTGGCCAACAAGCCGCCAGCGTGGATGACGAGCGTGCCGATCCCGAGCGCCCCAGTACTGCCGATCGAGCTGATCCCAATCCCGAGCGTCCCGGCATTGAGAACCGTGCCGCCGCTGTAGGTGTTCAGCCCCGCCAAGACCAATCGATTCGTCCCCGCTTTGACCAACGTAAACACGCCATTGGTCTCACTGATGAGCCCATTAACGATGAGGGTGCCATTACTGGCATTGAAGGTCCGAGTGCCGCCATTCCCTTCCAAAACCAGCGGCAAAGTAATCGTCTGCGCGTTGGGGCTGAGATTGAGGACATCGCCTTGCAGGTTGATCGAGTTCCCACTCAATGAAAACGCATCCGCAGTGGTCGCAAACGTTATCCCGGCGAGCACGGCATTGTTCGCCAGATCGTTCACCGTCGCGACATTGTGATTGCCATCGAACACCGCGGTCCCATTGGTCGGGACATTGCCCCCGTTCCAGTTGTTCGTCGCCGACCAGTTCGGCATATAGCCAACGCTGGGACCGCCGTTCCAGCCAATGCCCTGGCCGGCAATCGTCAGCGTCACCGCTCCGCTATTGGTCCCAAAGGTGTAGGACCGGTTGCCGATTGGGTTGGCGACTGCAAAATTGGTGACCCCGCGACCGCCGACCGTGCCAACGTAATTGATCAGGTTGTATGTGCCGAGCGCGTCGAACGTCTGGGTCGTGCCGGCCTGGTACAAGGTGAACACGCCGCCCGTGACAGTCAGGCCATTGTTGGCGGTCACGAGGAGCAGATCATTGGTGGTGGCCGTAAAATCGAAGTTGAACAAGCTGCCGCTGGCCGTCGTCAACGTCCCCATCGAAAAAGTGCCGATCCCGTTGTTCCCGGGCACGATCAGGCCGCCGGTGCCAACCGTGACATTGCCCAACGTGGCGTTACCGGTCAGCGTGGCATTGCTGAGCACGTTCACCAGCCCGGCATTGTAAAGTGAACCGTTCACGATCAGCGTGCCGTTGCTGATGGTCGTCGCGCCGGTGTAACTCTGTGCGCCGGTCAGGGACAGCGTCCCGGTCGTGGTCTTGGTGAACCCGGCGCTGCCGGCGAGCGTGGCCGAAATTGTCCCGGACTGTCCGAGGAAGTCCGCGCCCGATTTCGCGACGGTGCCGTTGGTGAGAGTGCCGCTGAGAATCGCGAAGGTGTTGCTGTTCGTCTGGGTGAACCCGCCCAGATCCAGCATGCCGGCGGCCAAGGTCACCGCGCCATTGGTGAACAACCGGTTGTTCCCGCCGCTCAACTGCAACGTGCCACTACTGACCGTGACTCCCCCGCTGTTGGTATTCGCGCCGGTGAGGGTCATGATCCCCGAACCGGTCTTGATCAGCGCGCCAGATCCACCCAATACGCCGGCATAGATCGTATTGCCATTGTTGCCGCCGACCGTCAGAGTCACGGCGGGGCCGGTCACGAGCGGATCGCCGCTGGCGGTATTGGTCCAAGTCTGCAGGATAATATTGGCGGTCCCACTCAACGCACCGAGCGTGAAATTGGTCGCGCCGGCCGTGGCCTGATAGAACACCAGTGAATTGCCGTCGCCCGCCCCATCATTGACCGTGGCAAATTGGAGCGCATTGGTGGCATCCAGGGAGACCACGCCGTTGTTCCCATTGCTGCTAATGGTGAGCGTGCCGCTGTAGGGATTGTTGTTGTTGGAAAACCGCACGAGACCACGACCGGCACCCGCTGCTCCGGTATCGTACACCGTCAGCGCCCCGCTGCCGCTCACCACACCGGTGAGAAACAGGTCATTCGTACCGGCTTGCGCGGAGAGCGTCCCGCCCCCGCTGTTGACCGTGATTGAGCCGGTCAGATTCTGAACACCCGCCACGGCAGCGATCGCGCCCGCGCTGAGCGCGATGCCGTTGCTGATGGAGTAATTCATATCCGCGCCGCCGCCCAGACGCAACTGGCTGTTGCCGGTAATCGTCACCAAGCCGCTGCCCAAGGCGCCGGCATTCTCGTTGGTGGCGCCATCCGCGCCGAGCGCCAGGATGCCGGCATTGATCACCGTGCCACCCGAGTAGTTGTTCGCGGCATTGCTGAACACCAGCGTCCCAGACCCGGTCTTGGTCAAGGCACCAGACCCGGTTCCATTCGTGATCGTATTCCCCACGATCAACGTCGAGTTGGTGTCCACATTGAACGTGCCGCCGGGCGAGTTCAGCGTAATCGGCCGCGTGCTATCCAATGCAAAATGATTCGTCGTCTCCAGCGTGCCGCCGCCGAACGTCAGCGAACCACCGGCCGCGCCCAGATTGTTGTCGGCGCTGATCGCCAGGGTACCGTTGCTGATCGTTGTCCCACCGCTGTAGGTGTTGGTGCCGGCCAGCACCAACGTCCCAGACCCAAACTTCATCAGCCCATTCGTGCCACTGATCACGCCGCCCAGCGTCAACTGCGCGGCGCTATTGGTCACATCAAGATACGCGATTCCGATCCCGATATTGGTGATCCCGCGCGTGGTCGAGCCGGCACCAGCCCCGGTAAACTGCAACGCGCCGCCGTTGAAGGTCAACCCGCCGCCCGTGCTGATCCCGCTGGCGCCACTGTCGGCGATCGCGCCCACGCTGAGCGTGCCAGCAGCGAGAATGGTGCCACCGGAATAGGTGTTCGTGCCGGTCAGAATCAATGTGGCCGCGCCATCCTTGGTCAGGGTTACTGCGCCGTTCGTTTCGCTGATCACGCCGTTGACCACCACGTTGCCATTGGCGGTATTGAACACCAGATTGCTCGCCGCCAACACCAGCGGCAGGTTGATCGTCTGCGTGTGCGGGCTGAGATTGATGACATCACTGATCAAATCCACCGCGTTACTGTTCAGGGTGAACGCGCCCGCCGTGCTATTGAAGTAGATCCCGCTGAATTGGGTGTGCGCCGTTAAATCGTTGGTATTGACCAACCCGGTCTGACCGTCGAAAATCAGTTGGTCGCCGGCCACGGGCACCATTCCGCCCGCCCAGTTATTTGTCGCACTCCAATAATTGTTGACCGAACTGCCAACCCAACCGAGGCCACCAGTACTGGTGATGCTCAGCGTGACCCAATTGCCACTCAGACTGAATCCGTACAGCCGGTTCTGCGTGGCGTCCGCCACGGATAACAGATTGGTCGCCGTCGGGGCGAGCGTGCCGTTGTATCTGATCAGCTTGTAGGTGCCCAATAAATCGAAGGGCGTGGTGGTATTGACCTTGGTTAAACTCAATGCACCCCCGTTGACCGTCAGCCCATTGGCGCCGGTGACGAAAAGCTGATCGTAACTGACGGCCCCGGCGTTGAACTCAAACACGATCTGGCTGTTGGTCGCCATGGTCAGCGCCGCCGCCGTGATGCTCCCGACACCGCTGTTGCCCGGCGCGATCGTCCCACCGCCATAATTGGTGACCGAGCCCACCGTTCCACTGCCGGTCAGGATGCCGTTGGTCACCACATTCACCACGCCCGCGCTGAGGAGTGAGCCGTTCACCACCAACATCCCGTTGCTGATTGTCGTCGGGCCGGTAAACGTCTGGGCGCTGTTCAAGTAAAGGCTGCCCGTGCCATCCTTGACCAGCCCACCACTGCCAGCGATCACCCCCGAGACAATCGTCGTACTCACCCCGCCAACAGTGAGGCTGTAGTTGTTGGTGATATTGCCGGTGCTGCCAAGGGTCAGTTGATTGGCGTCCGAATTGATGCGCGCGGCGCTCGCCAGGGTGATGGAGCCATTGTAAATATTGTTGCCGATCAGATTGCGGAGCGCGCCACCGCCACTGGCGCCCAGGCCGCTGATCGTCACCGCATTGCCGACGCCGCTGAGGTTATTGCTCAACGCAAGCGTCGCGCCATTGATGACCGTCGCCGGGGAACTGCCCAGCGCATTGTTATGGGCGGCGAGCAACAGGCCGTTGCTGACAATCACGCCTCCGCTGAAAACGTTTGCCCCGCCGAGCGCCAAAGTCCCGCCGTTATGCACGAGGACACCGAGGCCGGCGAGGACACCGGCAAAACTGCCGCCAACGCTGTCCGTCAACCCACTGGTGTTGGTAATCGTCCCGCCCGTACCGTTGAGCGCGGTGACCGTGATGGCGTTGCCGTTCTCATCGAAAATCCCGCCGGTGACCGTCAACGCGTTACCGGGGAACGCCCCGACCGCGGCGAGTTTCAATGTCCCGCTCTGGACAACCGTGCCGCCGCTGTAAGTGTTGTTCGAGTTGGTCAGCACCAACGTACCCATGCCGTTTTGAACCAGCACACCAGTGCCGGTGATCACGCTGGCGTTGGTGAACACATCGGAGCGATTGAAGGCCAGGGTGGCGTAGTTGCTGACAGTCCCGCTGCCCAGTGCGCCGCTGGCACCGCCATTGCCAACCTGCAATGTACCGCTGTTGATGAAAGTGAACCCGCCATAGGTGTTGTTGCTGATCAGGATCGCGGTACTGCCGGATCCGCTTTGAATCAGGTTGCCGGTGCCGGCAATAAGATTGGCGTTGGTAAAAAGATCGGCGCGGTTGAAGACCAGAAACCCATTATTGGTGACAGTGCCCGAACCCAGGGCACCGGCCGCACCGCCATTGCCAACTTGTAGCGTGCCGCCGCTGTTGATGAGGGTGAACCCGCTATAGGTGTTGTTGCTGATCAGAATCGCGGTACTGCCGGATCCGCTTTGGATCAGGTTGCCGGTGCCGGCAATGAGATTGGCATTGGTGTACAAGCCGGAACGGTTGAAGGCCAGGAACCCATTGTTGGTAACAGTGCCCGTCCCCAAAACGCCGGCCGCACCGCCATTGCCAACTTGCAGCGTGCCGCCGCCGTTGATGATGGTGAACCCGCTATAGGTGTTGTTTCCGATCAGAATCGCGGTACTGCCGGATCCGCTTTGGACAAGGTTACCGGTGCCGGCGATGAGATTGGCGTTGGTAAACAGGTCGGAGCGGTTGAAGACCAGGGTGGCGTAGTTGTTGACGGTGCCACTGCCCAGCGAGCCACTGGCACCGCCATTGCCGACCTGCAACGTGCCGCTGCTGATGAGCGTCCCACCGGTGTAGGGATTGTTGGCGCTCAAGATTAATGTGCCGCTGCCAGTCTTGGTAGTCGGGCCGCCGCCGGAGATCGCGCCGGAAATCATCGCGAGATCGGTGGCACTGTTCGGATTGTCAGCCACCTGGACCGTCAGGTTTTCCCCAAACATACTGAGCGGATTCTGAAAATCCACCAGACTGTCGGCGGTGGCCGAGTTGAGCATCAGCGTACCGTTGAGGTACGCCCCCCCCGACGGTGCCGTCGCAGAGTTGGACGAGGCCGGTAGCACCGCCGAGGTTGACAATGCGGTTGCCGCCGAAGGCCGCGAATCCGCCGCCGCTGCTGCCCCATGACACTGGACCTCCAGAGCCGCCCAGCGCGCGCAGGAAATCCCCCGCGGCGAGTTCGACCACGCCGCCGTTGAGTCTGAGCGGCGCTGTGCCACCACTCGCACCAATGCCGCCGGGCAACGCGTAGGCACTGCCCAGCCGCAAGGCCCCGCTGTTGACGTACATCGTTCCCGAAAACGTATTGCTGCCCGAAAGCGTCCAGGTGCTGGTGTTCTCCTTGGTGACGGCGCCAGTGCCGGAAATCGTGCCGGCCACGACACTGCCCGTCGTGGTGCCGCCCAGCCCGAAATTGTAAGCGCCATTGCCCGACACCGTGTTGAGCGTCACATCGGCGCTCATGGGGGCGACGTGATTGGCTGAATTCACGCCGTTGATGTAGGTGTTGCCGGCGATGTTCAGGCGATAACCGTTCGCGCCGGTGACCGCGAGCGTTTGATCGAGATTGGCGTTAAAGGTCAGGTTGTTGAGTTGAATCGTGTTGCCGGTGTTGGCGCTGACCCGATCGACCGTCACAGTTGCGGTCTGGTGATCCGCAACATTCACGGACAGGCTGTAACCACCGGGGTTGTTGTTGGGGCTGCCGTAAATGATAGTGCCATTGTTGCCGGTTCCGTTGTTGGCCAGTTTGAGTGTTCCCCCATTACCCAGCGCGACCGCCGATGTCGAATCGCCCAGGCCGTTCGTGCTGGTCACCACCAACGTGCCGCCGTTGATGGTCGTTGAACCGGTGTAGGTATTCGTCCCAGACAGCGTCCAGGTGCTGGAGTTCTGCTTCGTGATGTGGCCCGGACCGGAAATCGTACCGGCAATGACACTACCCGACGTAGTGCCGTCCAGCACGAAACTGGAACCGCTCGCCCCGGACACAGTGTTGAGTGTGACATCGGCACTCATGGGCGCGATGATGTCAGATGAACTGCCGTTACCGTCGATGTAGGTATTTCCGACGAAGGCCAGGCGATAGCCATTGGCGCCGGTGACCGCGAGCGTCTGTTGAATATTGCCGTTAAAGGTCAGGTTGTTGAGTTGCATCGTGTTGCCGGTGTTGGCGCTGACATGATCGACCGCTACGGTTTCGGTATAGGTATGCGAAACCTTGACCAAAAGGCTGTAACCGCTGGGGTTGTTTGGGCTGCCAAATATGATGGTCCCATTGTTACCGGCTCCGTCGTTGGCCAGTTTGAGTGTTGAGACTGATGTCCCATTCCCCATCGTAACGGCCGATGATGAGTTGCCCAAGCCGTTCGTGCTGGTCAGAATCGCCATGCCGGCATAGATATACGGAGCCTTCAAAAACGTGTTGGCACCGCCGAGAACCACGGTGCCCCCGTTCAAAACAAACCCATTGTTGCCGTTTCCATTCAGGATCGGGCCGTTCAGTGTGAGCGGATTGGCCGAGTAATTCTGGATGATCATCGTGCCGGGATTGTTCAGGGTCAGGGTGGCACTGATGGTGTCGCCTTTACTCGAGCCGTATTGGTTGAGATATGCGTCCCAACTGTTGTTGAATGTGAGCCCGCCACCGGTGCCGTTCGCTAGATTGAACGCGGCGGAACCGTTCGCATCACCGATGTTCAACGTTCCAACGGTAATCGCCTGGTTGAGGTTGACGGTCTGGTCGCCAGCGATGTCGTTAGTTAGATAGGCGATGGCCGCACTCCCGTTGGGGAACGTCCCATTCCAGTTGCCGCTGTTGTTCCACACCCACGCGCCCCCCGCCGTCTGGATCCAGCTTTGGGCGCGGGCCGGGGTGGTCAGCACCAGCGCCACAACCGCCAACCCAAAAGCCATTAGCCAGCGGCCGGTGAATTTCGATTCTGCAGAAAAACCCCTGCTACCCAGCGACGCAGCCTGAAGGCTGGACACCAAACGCGCAGAATCTCGAAGAAACCGAATGTTCGGTGTCCACGCTTTAGCGGGTCCGCAGGTTTTTTTAGCAGAATCGATTTTCAGAGGGTCACCCCGGCTCGTTCGGCGGGCTGCCCGGTCATTCGCAGGCCCGCGAATTCCTCCTCAAACACCACCGGCAGCAAGGTCGACGCCGCCGGCACTTCCCCGCACCGCTGCTGGTCAATCCGTTCGACGCAGAGCTCCAGTAAATGCGAAATGTCAAACCCGAGCCGCGTCACCGGTACCGCCGCCGGCATCGGATACGGAAAATTGGTATGCGCGATCACCAGCACGTCCGCGGGCACACGCAAACCCGCCGCGCGGACCCCGGCAGTCGCCATGGGCACTAGGTTGTCGTTGTTGATCAGCAACGCATCGGGACGCGATGTTGGGCCGCCTTGGAACAACAGCTCCGCCACGGCGCGCGCCCACTGGGGCGCGACCAGCGGCGCGGCCTGCACCCATCGTTGCTGGATTTGCAGACCGCGAGCGGACGCCAAACCGAACAGCTCGTCGAACCCGGGACCAGGATCCATCGCTTGGGCCAGTGTGATCACCGCCACCCGCCGCCGGCCGGCTGCCGCGAATTCATCGAACGCGCGGACCCAAAAGCCGGCCAAATCAGGATACACAGACGGCACTGAAAACTGCGTCGTCGGCTCGGCGATCATCGCGCGCGGCACACCGGGTTCTTCGAGCACCGGCAACCCTTCCACCAGAAACGGAACGCTGGCGAAAATAATTCCCGCCAACCGATGCGACCGCACCAGACCGGCAAGCCGCAGGTAATCCTCGGGATCGGTATGCCCGCTGATCTCATGGAAACAAGTAATCTGCCGGTGCGGCGTGGTGAGTTGCTCCGCCTGCTGCCGCAGCGCCCGATAGAATTGCGAGGTGTCCTCCTGCCGCGGCCAAGGAAAAGCCAGCGCATAGTGTCGCAGCGCCAGTGCGGGATCGGCCACGAATGTACCCCGCGCGCCAGCGGCGCGGATCAACCCCTGTTTGACCAGCAGATTCATCGCCTTCTGGAGTGTCACCGCGTTGGTGCGCAGCGTGGCACACAACTCGGTACGAGTTGGCAGACGAGTGCCAGGGGGGAATTCACCGCAGAGAATCCGGCGGCGCAGTTTGAGCGCCATGGCACGGTATTTGTCCGGCCCGCCACGGGGTTTGCTGAAGCGTGGAAACGACGATTTCATCTCATCAAAACTTGATAAATACTCACCACAATAACTATTTATCATATTACCCGCTGAATGCAATTATAATATGGATAAAATTAAGAAGGAAAAGGACATAAGAATTTTGTAGTTTTGGAAGAATCGACGCCGCTGATTTTGGGAATTGATGGGATCGTTGATGGAAGGCTATTGTCAGCACGATGCTGGGAGTATATATACTGAGTAAATTATGATTCAGCTTGTTCTCGCCTTGCTTGCCACGTTCGCGATCATCAATGTCAACGCGGCTCCCCCAACCAACCCGCGCGGCGGCAATCTGACCGCGACCGGCACGGCGGCTGTTTCAACCGACAGCGCTGAGCCAATGTTGGCAATCACTGCCGCGGACCTGGATCTGGAGTCGTCGCGGACGTTCCAGAACGGCAAGGCCGATGCGCCCCCGTCGGCCAGCCTGTTGCGCCGGTTATTGGGAATCGAATCCGGCGGTGAACCGGCCCCGTGGTCGGCGGGACAAGCGGAAGCAACCTTTCAGTATCTGCTGGTGTTTCGACAACCGGTCGCAATCGGGTCAATGCTGGTTTGCGGCGCCGGGCCATTGACGGTGGCGAGTCTCAAGCCCGATGTGACCGGGGCTGCTGATCCGGCCGTGTCCAGCCAGTGGGCGGCAGTGGCAATACCAGCGCATCAGTCGGGCGGTCAAATGCTGACGTTCCCGCCGGAATTCAAGACCCGGGCGCTGTTGTGCACGGAGGCGCGGACTTACGGACGGTCGGAAATCAGTTTGTGGCGATTGTTCCGGCAGCGCTGGCACAACCTGACCCCGTCGGCCATCGCCAATGCTGAAAGCGAGTTTACGGTATATCCTGATATGGGTTCCCCCTTCACACAATATGCCCGCCATATCACCGAGGGAGCCGGCTATTGGCAGAACAGCGGACCGGGCAAAGACAAGCACATCCATCGACCGCCGATCAGTGACGTGGCGCCCTCGTGGTTCACGCTGACGTGGGAAGAACCGCAGCGTCTCGGCGGGTTGCTGCTCGTGGATAATTTTCAGAAATTTGAGCTGGCCACCTACCAGGGTCCCCCAGGCGTGAATCCCGCCGTCGCGGCGGAGCGCGAGTGGACCCCCCTGCCGGAGTTTCCCCAACGGCGATCGGCGGCTGGCCATTTGTTGTTTTTTCCACCCGTGCAGGCGCGCGGATTGCGCGTGAAAATCCTCAGCACCACGCCGTCCACGGAAGCGAAGATCAGCGGGTTTCAGGTGTTCACCGACCTCGCCGACGGGCCGGTTCCCGAGGTGGTGAAGGTGGCGGATGCGCCGGCCTTCAGCATCCCGTTCACGGTCCCCGCAGACGGCGAAATCGCGATGGTGGTGGAAGACGCGGCCGGCAGGCGGGTCCGGAATCTCGTGGGACGTTCGCCCCGTCCGCAAGGCCCGACGGCGGTGGCGTGGGATTTGAAAGATGAGACCGGCCATTACGTGCCGCCCGGAGTGTTTACCTGGAAAGCGCTCTGGCACCCGCCGCTGCAATTGCGTTACCAAATGACGCCATACCCGAACATCGAAGCCAACACCACGAACAATTCGCCCTGGCTCAACGGCGCCAGCGGCCCCGGCGGCTGGCTGGCTGATCACTCCGGCGTGTGCGCGGTCGCGCCGTGCGGCCCGCGGGTCTACCTGAGCGCACCGTGCGCCGAGAGCGGGATCGCACTGATTGAGTGCGATCTTGCTGGCCGCAAACTGTGGGGCCACCCCAATTTCGCCGCGTGGACGGGGCCGTCCTTGCTGGCCGCCGACGGCACAGCGGTCTATGGCGTCGCCCCGCCCAACCTCGCGACCGGCGGCACCGAGTATTTGTGGCGGGTGGATCCGCAAACAAAACAGGTCGCGACTTTGCTGGCGATGCATTCGAGCAGTCAACGCTGCCGCGGGATTGTCGGATTGGCCGCGCATGCCGGCCAGGTGTATTGCGCGGTGCACGGCCCCGACAACTGGCTGGATAACGCGGCCACCGGCGCGGATGTTGACATTGACCATTGTGTGCCGTTGTACCGGGCCAAGCCGGAGCATGGCGACCGATACGCCTCCAATTTGCGCACGGATTTCCTGCGCTTGTTCCGGTTGACCGGCACGCCGCCGGGCAACGGCGATGGGTTGATCACACTCGATAGCACCAGTTTTGCCCGTTCACAAAATCACATTGTCCTGACGTTCAAACACGAAGTGGCAATCGGTTCATTGGTTTTGCCGCTGCCGGAACAGGAGATGCGGTTTGAGATTTCAGTGCGCAAGGCCGGCAGTCCAGGCGTCCCCGATCCGTTCCACGAAGCCGAGTGGACCAGTGTTTGGAAGGGAATGCCGGCGGCGCGGAACGACCGTTGGTGGAGCGTGATTCCGTTGCCGGAAAACACCACCACGCGGGCTGTGCGGCTCTCGTTCCGCAAAGGCACCGACGAATTTGATGACATGCTGGTGAACGACGACCCCGACAAGGAACTGGGCGGCACGGCGAAAGCCGCCGCCGGCAAACCGTGGAAGATGTCTCTCGAAGGCGTGAAATTGCTGCGCCGACGGTTTGAGTCCCTGTTGCCCGCCGCCACGGTGCGGGTGAGTTCGGGACAGGTCAACGCGCAGGGCGAATGGGATGCCGCGCGCACCCAGCCAATTTCGGAAATTGATCCCGGCATCTACGCGCTCGAATGGCCGCAGCCGCAGCCGGTGCGCGGGCTGGCCATTAAGGAAATTGACGGCCAGCGGACTTTGATTGATGTCTTCGAAGGCCCCGGTGCCGTGGACATCAAGGCGACAAACGGCTGGCGGCAGGTCGCCGCTTATGAACAGCCATTGCGCGACTATTATCAGCCTGACGAAAACCACAACTCGCGGGCGCGCTTCATGGACGGCTATGTTGATTTCGGCGAGGAGATTTCGACCAAGGCCGTCCGCTTGCGGGTGGTTAAACAATGGTCCACGAAAGACCATCATCCCAGCGGCGTGCGCAATGATCGCGGCGGCCAGACACTCGATCTGCGGCGGTGCCGGATCTATGGCGTCGCCCCCATGCGCTACCTCGGCGGTGAACCGCCGGTTGATTCGCTCGCGGCGACCCGGCTCGAAGTGGTGGACGGCGCGACCGGGCAGATCGCGAAAGAACTTCCGTTGGCCCGGCCCGGCAAGCTGGCCTGTGGTGCGGCCGGCGAACTCTTCTGCCTCAGTGCCGGCAAGCTCATTCAGATTGATCGGCAAGGTGGCCAAGCCAAAGACATCATCACCGACCTCGTCAAGCCCACTGCAATTGCCACGGATCAGGACAGCGCATTGTACGTGTTCGATGCCGGGGCCGCCCGGCAAGTGGTGCGGGTGTATGATCGCACCGGTAAATTCCTGCGCAGCATTGGCACGCCTGGCGGATTCCAGCCCGGTCCCTGGGACCCGACCCGACTGGGGGCGGTGAGCGATCTAGCGGTGGATGAGACCGGGCAATTATGGGTCGTGGAAAATTCCTACACGCCCAAGCGCGTGACGGTCTGGACGGCGGCGACCGGCGCGTTTAAGAAGGAGCTCCTGGGCAACACTGCCTACGGCGGTGGCGGGGTGCTCGATCCCGATGATAAAACGCGATTGTTCTATGCGATGCCGGGGGCCACGGCGGAATTTGCGATCGATTGGGAAACCGGCGCCACCAAGCTGAAGAACTGGTTCCCGTGCGCAGCGCGGGCCGGCGAAGTGCCAGTTCAAGTCAACGGCCACACCTATCTTGTCACCCGCACGGAATTCGGCCGGCAGCAGGCGGGCGTGGTTTACCTGTACGAGAAAGGGCAAATGCGCTGTGTGGCCGCGGTCGGAGCGGTGAACGGATTTCCCCCGTTGCAAACGCCCGCGATCCTTGCCAGCCTCGGCGGGCAATCACCGGCCGACCTGCAATTCATCTGGAGCGATGCCAACGGCGACGGCAAACCACAGGTCGACGAAGTGACCTTCCACCCGAAGCAGCCCGGGGAAGTGGCCTGGTTTGACCGCACCCTGGGCGTTCAGGCGGGATCCGTCCGGTACGAGGTGAAGGAGTTTCGCGCCGACGGCACTCCGGTCTATGTTGAGAAACCAGCCGGCGCGTTACCCAATGCTCCGGGAGTTCAATTCGCCGATGGCAGCACCTTCTTTTTCCGGTCGGGCTCGGAGCGGAGTCGCTCGGCCAATGCCGTTTACGGAACCAACGGAGTGGAACGCTGGGAGTGGGCAACCGAAGGCTATGGCGTGCACGCATTATACAGCGCCAAGTCGTACCGCGAGGATCAGGTGGTGTCAGAGTTCGACGTGGTCGGCGTCGCGAAGGCGCACGCGGGCGATCTCGGCGAATTTTGCGTGACCACGGACAATGTCGGCTGTTGGAATATCTGGAGTTCCGACGGGCTGTTGGTGGGCCGCCTGTTCCGTGACATTCGCGACCCGCGCCGGCAGGCTTGGAGCATGCGCGACCATCAGCGCGGCCTGCGGCTGGACGATGTCACGGTCGGACAGGAACATTTCAGCGGTTACTTTTGCCGGACGGCGGACAATCATTATTATGCAGTCGCCGGCCACAATCATATCAGCGTGATCGAAGTGACCGGGCTGGAGCAATGCCGGCGGTCTCAGGGACAGTTGACCATCACTCCCGAAACGCTGGTGAAGACGCAGGAGTGGGAGCGCAACCGGCAACGCCGGCTCAGTTATGAGAGCGCCAAGGTGATCACCTGTCCGCCGCTCGGCAGCCGGACGATTACGATCGATGGCGATGACAGCGACTGGCCGAACGGTGGCGCGACGATTGATCTCAATCCGTCCCAGCCCAGCGAAAATCCCGACCTGACCTTGCGAATGTTCGTCGATCCACAGCGACTCTATCTTTGTTATCGCGTCCGCAATCATGGGCCGATGAAGAACACCGGCAACGATTGGCATACCTACTACAAAACCGGGGCGTGTGTGGATCTGCAACTGGGCGTGGACCCCGCCGCCGCCGCGAATCGGCGCAATCCGGTTTCTGGCGACCAGCGCTTGCTGCTGACCGTGGTAAACGGTAAACCCGCCGCCGTGCTCTACCGGTCGGTGGTCCCCGGTGCTCCCCGCGACCAAACCTGGGAAATCAGCACAGGGGTGGCGAAGACCAGCTTTGACCAGGTCGAGCGGGTGACCGACGCCGAGTTGGTCTGTCGCGAAACCGACAATGGGAGTGGGTACATTTACGAAGCGGCGATCCCGTTGGCGCGTTTGGGACTCAAGCCCGAACCGGGGCTGCGTTTGAAACTCGATTGGGGCATCCTCGAATCCGGCAGGGACGGGACCGAGGTGCTCCAGCGGATTTACTGGTCGAACAAAGCCACGGCCCTCATCTCCGATGTGGCGGAGGAGGCCACATTGCACCCGGACCTCTGGGGCTGGGTTTTGTTTGCTGAGACTGGCCATGAGCAGAAGATGATGGATGCCAGGGATCCGTTGGCTCCGGCGCAAGACTTCAAGCAGATCGACGACCTCTTGGGCCGATAATGCCAATGTTCTGAAAGTTGTCCCCGGGCACACAACAAGCAGGTTGGCGCAGATAAACGCCGAAAAGAAATTGGAGCGAGCGAAGGGATTTGAACCCTCGACGCAAATTCCCCAACCCTCACAACCGCAACCCAGTGCAGAAACTCCTAAAGCGGTGTGTACACACCGGTGCGCACAGATTCCAGACTCTACCAGTCCCGATTTGGCAAAGGTAGTCGCGGTGTGGGATTCACTCCCCGAACCGCTCCAGGCTGCAATTCTTGCAATTGTTCGAGCGGCAAAATCCCCTTCTCCGAAAACTTTCTCTGGCACGCCTCCGCCAATGTCAGGCGAAACATCAAACCCGGCGGAAACGAAAGGTAGTTGGTTATGTTAGCAACGTTCCAAGTTCACAAAGAGACGTATGGCCACTGGCCGGCCAAGAACGGCAAAACAGCCGGGGAGTCATTTGACCTCGACCTGATCGACATGAGCGAGCCACCGCAGCACGCCTACCGCGGCATGGTGCCCTACCGGCTGTCACCGGATGAGAAAGACAAGTACTGGGGCAAGTGCGCTCGGAAGTACCTGACCGTGGCGGTCCATGAGATTCAGCATACGCTCCGGGGGCCGGTGCTCCGGGGCGAGATTCTGGGCATGACCGACCGGATCGAAAAACTGCCGGTTTAGTGGAGCAACGGGATGCAAAAGAGCTTTGACAGTTTCGCATATTCACTGGCGCGCCTTCGTTGGGACGTTTTTGGTACCTTGACCTTTAAGGGGTCGGTCCCGTCCACGAAACGGTGTTTTGGCCGGGCTTGGGCACACATGCACCAAGCGGCGGAACTTTCGAAGCGCCCCTATAGCGAGCTCTTGATTTGTTTGCGTCCGGAGCTTGGCGAGGAGTTTGGAAGATTTCACTTTCACTACTTGCTCGGTGGGACTTTATTAGCGAACGCAATCACGCTGTCGCATCAGCTCGAACATCATTGGTTCGGTTTGTTCGGGCAAGGTGCGATTGCCAAGTGTCGGGCATACGACCACACGCTGCACGGTGTGGAGTACGTGACCAAGTGTTTGTCGCAAGGCACGCTTGGTAAAAACGAGTATGAACTGCGGAAGTTCAACTTGTCCGACGCAATTACGCTGTCCGATTCATGTTTTCGAGTGATTCGGAGTCTGGATCAATGGGGGCAGCGGATCGCGCAGCGAAATGCGAAAAAACGGGGTGGCGATGAGCTACTCACTCGGTGCGGTTCAATCGAGGCGGAAGTGATGCTGGCTTAAGAGACAACGCTACGGGGTCTGCGGGGGTCTGTCCAATGGACTCTGATTTTTCTCCGGAGCATCGGCGGTCCACGGTAGCAGATAAAATTCACGGTCGGTTGGGCGGAAGTGCACGGGTTAAAACGCGGACTGTTATTGACGCGCATTTCGATTCAAGGGTTCCCTGGGGAGGGGGCGGAGCGGCGCTTCAGCGCCGCCCGCCCCGCCCCAGGGTGGCT
>Ga0209083_1001276_pt1 | contig 29682 bp, 25 predicted proteins | sample AM7aDNAmetaG_FD_184132 | JGI IMG/M metagenome (GOLD analysis project Ga0209083, IMG submission 184132) | Freshwater microbial communities from Finland to study Microbial Dark Matter (Phase II) - AM7a DNA metaG (SPAdes) (version 3) | ecosystem: Environmental > Aquatic > Freshwater > Lake ...
GTTAGAAGTGGATGAGTCGTCGTTGACTGGCGAATCGTTCCCAGCCGCCAAAGACGCCACGGCAGCACTGCCCAGCGAAACCAGAATCACCGACCAGACCAACATGGTTTTCTCGGGAACCGTAATCACTCGGGGAAGAGCAAATGCAGCGGTGACTGCGACGGGCGTGAACTCTGAGCTTGGCAGAGTCGCAGGCATTACAAAAGCCGCCAAAGAACCCAAAACCGCGCTCCAACTTGCAATGAAGCAGCTCTCCAAAACGCTGGTTTGGGTTGCCCTATTCTTCGCCATTCTAATCCCAGTTCTGAGTTACGTTAGGGGTTTGCAACCCAGCCCCGCCGAAGCCGTGCTTTACGGGTTATCGTTGGCGTTTGTCGTTATCCCAGAGGAACTACCTATAATCATCACGATGGTTTTGGGCGTGGGAAGTTATGCGCTGTCAAAGAAGGGCGCCATCGTGAAGCGTTTGAGAGCTGCAGAAACTTTGGGAACCGTAACCGTCATAGCCACCGACAAGACGGGGACGATTACCGAGAACACGATGAGGGTTGAGCACTTCTACTTTGACGGTGTGGGTCGCTCTTCTGGTGAGTTTAAAGAGAATGAGAAAGCCGCGTTGAAGACCGTTTTTTTGGCAAGCGACGCCATCCGCGGAGCATCATCAGCCGCTATGCTGGGTAATCCTATGGCGCAGGCAATCCAGCAGCGCCTAAAACAGAGCGGCATAGACACCCAAACTCTATCGAAAGACTGGATTCTAAAAGACGAGTTAAGCTTCGACGTCACACGCAAACTCGCCACATACGTTTACCAATACGGCAGCTCCCAGATTGCCCTATCCAGCGGTGCACCAGAGAAAATCCTTGAAAACTCCAGCAGAATCCTACTCCGCGGAGAAGAGACACCGCTAAACGACGCCATAAAAGTCGAAGTTTTCAGCACTATAGCGCAGATGGCTCACGCCGGCGAACGCCTTTTGGCTTTTGGGTACCATCGATTAACCGCTGACGCTGCAAAAGATAGCGTAGAAAAAGACTTCGTTTTCGTCGGCATCATCGGCTTCATCGACCCGCCGCGCAGAGAAGTCTGGGGCGCCATCAAAACCTGCCAAAACGCAGGAATCAAAGTAATCATGATTACAGGTGACCATCCTGAAACGGCGAGGGCAATCGCGAGCCAAGTCGGGATAAACAGCGCCAAAGTTTTAACGGGCAGCGAAATCGCAAAGATGACGGACGCCGACTTGAAAGAAGCCCTGAAGCACACGTTTGTATTTGCAAGGGTGACTCCTGAGGATAAGCTGCGGTTGGTTCGGCTGCTTAAAGAGAACGGTGAAGTCGTAGCGGTTACGGGGGACGGAATCAATGATGCACCAGCGCTAAAGGAAGCCCACATCGGCATCGCGATGGGCATACGTGGAACCGACGTTGCCAAAGAAGCCGCCAGCATGATTTTGACCGATGACAACTTTGCCACCATAGAGACCGCCGTTAAGGAAGGACGCAAACTGTTCGGCAACCTGCGCAAAGGCGTCCGCTACTACCTTGCATGCAAAGTTGCATTGGTCTCTATATTCCTCGTCCCAATCATCCTCGGCATTCCCCTGCCTTTTGCCCCAATCCAAATCATAGTGCTTGAACTCTTCATGGATTTAGCTGCCTCCGCCACCTTCGTAGCTGAACCCGAAGAAGCAGGCTCCATGCAGAAGCCGCCAATCGACCCAAAAGAGAAATTCCTCAACAAACCCATGCTAAAAACCCTGTTCCTCGGCGCATTGAGCCTCTTTGTAGCGGTCACCGCAACTTTCCTGTTCGCATGGTACACAACCCATGACGTTAACTACGCGAGAACCATTGCATTTGCGACGTGGATGTTCGGCCACATTTTCCTCGCCCTAAACTTCCGCTCGGACCAAGAACCCCTCATAAAGGAAGGATTACTGTCCAACAAAATTATGCTTCTGTGGGCACTGCTCGTCTTCGTAACTTTGATTGCAGCCACCGCTCTGCCTCCGGTTCAAGCTGCATTGCAGATTACAAGCTTGCATCCTATAGATTGGCCGCTTGTAATCGGAGTATCCTTCGCAGCTACCTTTTGGATGGAACTTGAGAAAATCCTGCGGAAAAGCACTTAACTTTTTAACCCAAACAACATATCACATGGATACAGGGAGAGGGATGCGTTGCCGATAAAGTATTTTGAGGCTCCAGAAATCAAACAGCAAGTTGACCAGTTAGCGGAAGAATGCGAATTCTTCCATGTGGTGCCGCAATTCGTTTATTGTGTGCGAAGCAAAGGCTCCAAGGCTCGGCGTACAATCGCAAGAATCCATGGGCTGGGCAAGATTTGGCAGGGCGTTCTGAACCTTCCGCCATCCTACACCATCGAGGTTATCTCTGAAATCTTCGACAGAATGTCCCCTGAGGATAAGGAGCGAACGTTAATTCATGAACTCATGCACATTCCCGGCGGCTTCTCAGGAGGTTTTCGTCCACACAAAGGCTATGTTGAACGAAAGGATGTGGAGCTAGTTTACAAGAAACTGCAAAGTGACAGGGCGGCTAAACGGCAGAAAACGCTTTTTCCCGATAAACAGCGTTTTTTCGGTTAAACCTCTAAATCTTTAGACACCTGTCAAAAGGCAAAGCCCCCAACAGGCAACGAAACCTAAAAAGCCATGTGCGAGCAATAATTGCAAAGGAAGAAAACTTTGCCGCAAACCGAGGTTAACTGATTGAAACACGTTATGAATAGTCTACAGCACAACGGCATATTCGTTCCAGCCTACGATTACAAAGGTTTCACCGTGAAAATCCAGGGAAAAACCGTTAAACTCACCGAAAAAACAGAGCCGATGGCAGTGGCTTGGGAACGTAGAAACCTATCCACCACCATTGCACCGCCTGACACGGTTTTTATAAGAAACTTTATGAAAGAGTTTCTGGGTCGACTAAAAGAGGAGAACCCCAAAGAAGCCTTCTTAGATGCGTTTACATCAAAATACCTCGCCAACGTAGATGACCCCGCGTTAAACAGGGAAATCAACTTCACAGAAATCAAAAATTTTATCCAACAGGAAAAAGCCGCCAAAGAAGCCATAACCAAAGAAGTGAAAAAGCAGCAGGCGGAAGAACACAAAGTTAAACGTTTAGAATTCAAAGAAAAATACGGTTACGCTATGGTGGATGGACAGAAGCTGGAGTTAGCTAACTGGACCTCTGAGCCATCGTGCCTTTTCGCTGGGCGCGGCGACCATCCACAACGGGGAAAATGGAAGGATGGACCAAAAGAAGAAGACATAATCCTCAACTTGCCCAAAGACAAAGATGGAAAGCTTTTGGTCCCACGTCCGAAAGGCAATTGGAAAGATATTGTTTGGGAGCCCAGCAAAATGTACGTGGCAAAGTGGGAAGACAAACTCACGGGCAAAATTAAATACGTCTGGTTCAGCGACACCGCTTTTCTCAAGCAGAACCGCGAGAAAGAGAAATTCCAGAAAGCCGAAACTCTGGGCAAACAAATCAACCAGATTGAAGGGCACATCCTCAGGAACATGGATTCTAAAGACGTGGAAAGACGCAAGGTCGCGACGGTTTCATGGCTGATTCTGGTGCCTAACATGAGGGTTGGAGACGAAAAAGACCCCGATGAAGCAGACACAGTAGGCGCCATCACCCTTCGCCCCGAACACATAAAAATCGTGGGCGACACACTCCACTTTGACTTCTTAGGCAAAGACAGCGTCAGATGGGTAAAAGAGTACAAGGCGCAGCCGTCGGTGATTCGGAACATCCAAGAATTCTCCAAGGATACAACCAAAGAATACCTCTTTCAAGGCATCGATTCTAAAAAAGTCAGCCGTTTCCTCTCGGAGAAAATGCCCAAACTAACCGCTAAAGTGTTCCGTACTTGGCGTTGCACAAAAACCGTCAAGGAAGAACTCGAAAAAAGCGGAGTAACCAAAGACGACCCAGAATACAAGAAGCAGTTCGCAGCGAAAATGGCAAACTTCAAAGTTGCCGAAGTCGCAAACCACAAACGCAAAGTTCCCCCAACCTTCGACCAGCGCGTAGCACAAAAAGAAGAGAACCTCAAAAACCTCGAACAACAACTCAAAGCCAAAAAAGCCGCGGGCAAAAAAACCGAGACCCTTGAAACCAGAATAGCGCGGGCGAAAATGGACATTCAACTGACCAAGCTGACCAAAGAATACAATTTGGGCACATCGCTAAAATCCTACATCGACCCAACTGCTTACGTTAAGTGGGCCAAGAAAGTCAAGTTCGACATCGAAAAATTCTACCCGCAGACTCTGCGCAACAAATTCAGCTGGGCACTTCACCCGGATAAAGCGCAATCGGCATGTAATTCCGAGTGCATACCTCCATGAGCGTCGTCGAAACCAAAGACGGCGTAGTCTTCACCATTTTTGTTAAACCCAACTCCCCAAAATTCAAGATAGAACTCGACGGCAGCGAGATAATCGTTTTTTCCACTGAGGAACCCGTGAAGGGAAAGGTAAACAAGGAAATAATGAAGGAATTAACCAAGCTTTTCCATACAAAGGTTGAGATTGCCTCGGGCGCCACGTCCAAGCAGAAACAAATATTCGTAAAAGACATGACTAAAAGCCAGGCTGAACAACTTTTAAACTCGATATAACTTCATAAAACTTAAAAGCAAAATCCCCAAACGCTTCTTCGTGAAAACCAAATGAAAGCAGACCAAAAAACATGTGAAGAAGTAACATTAACTTTAAGGGGAATGTTTGAAGCCTACGCCAAAAGAGACCTCAACGGCGTCTTAGCATTCTGGGCACCTGACCCCGACATTCGGCTTATCGGTTCAGGTGCAGACGAGAAAAGCGTTGGCGTAAATGGGTTTGCAAAAATCCTTCGCAGGGATTGGGAACAGTCGGATTCAGCATCAGTTGAACTTTCAAACGTCGCTGTTTCAACGGCGGATTCTGTTTCTTGGTTTACGGCGGATATCACTTTTCACGGGAAAGTTCATGTAGATAGTTTTGTGATGCTTGGTCGTTTAACAGGGGTTTTAGTGAAGCAAGGGGACAACTGGATGCTTGTGCAGATGCATTTTTCGGTCCCAAGCAGCGAACAAGGGGCGGGGCGATCTTGGCCTAAACCGCAAAGCCAGAAGTAAAATGGGGTATATCGAAAATCGGAATATCCCTTTATAACCCAAAAAACCAGAGTAGTATTCAATAACAAAGAAAGAGGGCTTAACCCTCACCTTACCCCAATTCGCAACCCAAATATTTCCTCATTCTTCTGTAATTGCTTTCTTCACATGGGTGGTAATCGTGGGCAACAGTCTTTTCCCGAATAATTCTCTTCCCGATTTTTACATGATACACATAACTCAACATACTGCCGTGAACGGTGTTTGGAATTTAATTTGGAAACTTCCAATATGCATAAATGCAAAAGCGCATAAGCATCTTATTGGGGCTTTACGGTTGAGTAACACAAAAGTTTTGGAAGACATTCGTGACGAACTGCAGGAAATCAAGCTTCTCTACAAAGAGTTAGTCGACAAGCTTGTCCCTGTGGAAGAAGCGACTAAAGAAGAAAAGAAAGCCATAGAAGAGAAAGATGAAGTCGCAGACGAAAAAGAACTGATGCAGACCTTAGGCTGAATGGAATGTTCACAATCAAAATTAAGAGGAAAGCCCTAAGGAACCTCGCCAAAATAGGCCCAGAGCAGAAACGCCATATAAAAGAAGCAATATTACTTCTAAAGAATGATCCGATACCATTCAAAAAGGTAGATATTTGCAAATTAAAAGGCTATGATAACGTCTATAGAATCCGAGTAGGCTCAATAAGAATCGTCTACGACATTCTATGGAAACAAAAAACCATAATGATCCATTACGTAGGCACTAGAGAAAAAGCGTACAGTTAACTCAAGTTTTAACTCTGTTGTTTGAACCTCAGTATGGCTGCGATGCCGCCGAAAGCGTTCTTAAGCATCTGTCCCTCTTCAGTTTCGCCTGAAATAACCTCGACATCGGTGTTTCCGAGTTCAGCCAGTTCAGCTAAATCATCAACCACATCTTTCTTGTCAACTATGGTAAAAGATGGCGCTTTGCAGGCTGCACAGGGTTTTCCAACTAAGCCCTTCTCGAAGTCCGCCACATCCTTGCCTTTAACGGTGTGCTGTTCTTCGTAGCCGCAGGCGCCGCATTTGACGGTGACGCGAACCAAATCCAGTTCCTCCGACATTAGCATCGTCCGAACCGCACCGTTCTGCAGCAAACGCCGCACTTCGGCTTCACCGTAAGTTATCATTCCTGTGTCGTGGCCGACTTCATAGAGGAATTTCTGCATAACCTCTTTTTCTTCGATATAGCGGACTTTACGCATGATTTCAGGCGCCTTATCCACAATTTCCTTAACACCCTGTTCCTCCACGTAAGCGGTGTCGATTACGTCAAGAATCTTATTTTTAAGTTGGTAGTTGATGTAGTCGCCTTTCTCAAAATCGTACTTTGTCGGTCCAGGTCCACCGAGTATGATGCCTTTCAAGTTTTCAATCGGCAGAAAAGTGTCATTGGCATGTGCGCCAACGCGGGTAAAGTACTCGTTAAGCTGCATGTCACGGAGCCGCTCGTAACGCCTAGCTGACTGTCCACCTGCCTTAGTTTTGCCTGCAACACCCGAATGCATCTGCCTCACAATCTGCAGCCTTTTTCCCTGCAACGTGGCAATTGTAGCGTTGTTGGCATCCACCAGCAGGATACCGTAACTTTCTTTCTCCCGAAGCATATCCTGCAAGTACTCAGTGTGGAAACGTGAATCGCAACGGTACAGGAAAATCTTGATGGGTTCAGGCGGAACGATAACGTATGCTTCCATGCGTTCGGTTCCAGGTGCATCTCCTTGCCCAAGCAAGGCGCCTGTAAAAACCACTATGCCTTTTTCGCCTGGGTCTTTGAAGAGTTTGAGTTTCTGCTGTGCCTTTGTGATGGCGTCGAGGACGTTTTTTCGGGTGACGTTGGATTTGATGTTGCTGGCGGTTCCGTATTCGTTGCGCAAAAGGTTGAGGGCGTCGCTGATTTGTTTGCCTGGCGGAACGTAGACTGTGATGAGTTCGGTGTGGCTGCCCTCTTTGTTAGCCAGTGTATTGAGGGTTTTTCTCAGCCTGAATAGTTCAAGGGACGACTTTTTCGCGGTACTCAAATTATCTTCACTGTAAACGATTGACTTGATAACTAACGTTAAAAGGAGTCAAATAAAAGTTCCGACTTAAAAAACGGAAGCTTAGGCTTTTGGTTTTGCTGGCGGCGCCGCTGCAGGTTCTGGCATGGGTGCTCCAATGGCTTCTCTGAGGTAAGCCTTGAAAGGACCCAGTTTTCCACCGTAGTTGCCAGACGAAATCTTCACTACGCCTGGAACACCGGCAGCTGCTGTTACACCTACTTTCATGCCGTTTTTAACTGCGTCAAGTGTTAAGCCGTTCATGACAATTTCGTAAACGCAAGTTACGCCTTCTGGAACAACAGAGTCAGGCACAAGGGTACGCAAGGTTGGGCAGTATGGATGATTAGTTGAAGCTTTCAGTTTGTATTTTAATGAGCCAGCTTTGCTTCCTGCGCGACAAACTCCGCCTGGAAACTGCATGATTACGTCAGGGGCATTTGCGCGGATTGCGTCTGCTGCTGCTTCAGCCGCTTTAAGTCCTGAGAGTTGATCTTTTGAGAAAATCATAAAGTTGCCGCCTGCAACTGCCTCCATCGCGCCGAAGCCGTCTTCGACGATGAAGTTGCCTTCCATCACGGGAAGTTTCCAGCATTTTCTTCCGCCGACCATGGCTTTCTTCTGGAAGCCGTCGCCGAAGTATCTTAGGCTGCTGCCGACGTTAAGGGTGCGTTTGCCTGTTAAACCGTTGAATGCTGCAGTTGTTGGACAAGTCAGGGTACATTGCCCGATACGCTGCATAAGCTGGTGTTTGAGTTCGAAGCGGTCACGATTATAAATTTGGATTAGTACACCGGGTCGTTTGTCAGGTGTCTGGTCTGCTGGAACGGCTCGTTCGATTGCTGCTTCCGCTGTTGCTTCAATTACGCTTGTGGCAAAGCCTATTGTTAGGCTTGCGGCGATTTGTGCCCATTTTTCGTTTTGAGCGGTAATCAAAACTCGTCCTGCCCAAAGCCCGAACATTTCAGCAAACGTGTCTTGAATCTGTACTACGTTGCCTGAAGGTGATTTTACAATGAACATTTTTGTGTTTTCGTCATAGCTTTGGATTTCAAGCTTGTTAGTGTTTGAAGACATTAAGGGGACCTTGCCAATTCTGTTGGGAACTGTATAATTTAAGAGTTTTCATGTTTTTTAGGGTTTCAACTTGTTTAATTTCCCGATTACAAACCGCAGCATATTCTGAATTTCGGTGAAGCTACGGCGGCTTTTGCAATTTCGCTAATTTATTAAGTGTGGAAAATAGCGTTAATGACCTACCCTCTATCGTTTCTGCAATGATATGATATTAGGATCCAAATAGGTTAAAAAATGGGAACATTAAACTTTGATAACCCTCGTTTACCCCACGCATCATCCAAACCGCTTAACGTCGGCAAGAGACACCTTCTCCTCAATCATCAAGTCTCTCAGGCAAACTGGGTCCGTTTCCAAGTAGTCGGCCGTGCATGCGTATGCTCTGCCTCTGCATCCACCGCAGCTTTCTCGGTATTTGCAGGCTCCGCATTTTCCCTTCAGATTTTGCCGTTGCCGCAGGGTGTTGAGGACTTTTGAGTTGCGCCAAATGTCAGTTAGACTTTGCTCGCGGATGTTTCCCACTTTGATAGGCAGAAAGCCCGAAAGCTACGCCAGAGATGGAGCCTACAGCAGCCACCATGCTTGCGGTGCCAACTTGAATTTGGAAAGTTTTTGCTATGTCGATTAGAAGCAGTTGGAAAGTTACTGTTATTAGCCAGACGGAAAAGACTGAAAGCATCAACACAGGAAGAAGGAGTCTGCTGTGGGCAATTTTTTCAGTCGCAGTTTCCGAGGTCATGCCCGCCCTGTTTGAATGTTAGTAATATAAATGATTGCTGATGCAGTTCAGTTACAGACTACGTGGCTATAGGGTAATATAGTTACGAACCCAAACATTTAGTTGTATGCGAAAACTCAAGGGCTCAAGCAGCTACCTTAAGAATCAAGTGCGAAAAAACCTTGCCAAAGCAGCCCTGTTCCTATTCTTATTCGGTGCCATCCTTTTTGCCTTAGTCCTGCGCGTGGCAGTCTCGTTGCAAGTGGACATTTTGGAGGAAGCAGGCTTAATTCTCGCGATTGCACCGCTCATCGTCTTCTATTTTTACCTCCATAAATATCGAATCTACAGCGGCGGTTGGGAAGGAGAAAAACAAGTCGCCAAGCGATTAATGAACAGCCTAAACGACGACTACTACCTCCTAAACGACTTGTACCTGCGTGAAGGCGGCGGAGACATCGACCACGTTGTCTTGGGTCCCAATGGCGTCTTCGTTTTAGAAACCAAGAATTGGAACGGCAGCATCTCCTGCAGCGGCGATGAGTGGCAGCGGATGGGCAAACGCAGTTTTTCAGGCAGTCCAAGTCGACAGGTGAAACGTAACGCAGCCAGAATCAAGCAGATAATCGACGGCAACCCCAGTTTTCGGGTGCTGGTCATCTGGGTCGAGGGGACAGTTGTTTTCACGAATAATCATGTTGTCCTGCATGTTAACAATCCTTCTGTTCCAGTCCTCAAGCTCCCCCAACTGGCGAACTACATAACAAGCTACAGGAGCCCAAGAATAATCCCTCGCGAACAGTTGGAAGCCATCGGAAAAGAAATCATTAAGCAAAAGCATTAATCGCAAACGGGCGGCTCAATTTTTAGCCACATTTTCTTCTTGACGCATGCCAAAGATGTGATGGTTGTTACCAGCAATCCTCCGAGCGAGAAGGAATTGTAGAAGGCCCGTTCAGGGTTCATGATAGTGTGGAGTGAGACAGCCGCTAGAAGATAGAGTGATCCCAAACCCGTCACCAACTGCAAGACATGGAGGACTCTTTTCGCTTGGCACGCTTTAGTTTTTACCCAGTTCAAGCTGGATTCGATTCGTTCTGAAACATCGGGCAAATCATCCAGCAGTAGTGCTAACCCAGCCAAAACCAAGAAGCGCCCAGCATTAACTACTACGTCGCCTGAATTGTACAGGAAAAGGTAGAGGAAAGGCATGGATGTAAAGAACACGATGAGCAATGAACCGATTAAAAGCACTAAAAACCCGTAGACGTAGTGGTGGAACAGGAACCTCCCCGTATGTAGTGCTCGTCCAATGCATGCTGCTGGAAAAATGTTAATTGCTGCCGCTGCAATCGCAAACCAAAGCAGGTTCCCATCGAGCAGGTAGGGTGCGAAGGGATGCCAGTATGGATAAGATTTGTAGAAGCTGAAAATTAATCCTGAAACCACTGATAGTGTGATGAGCGCATTGAAAATCAACGCTACACTGAATATTTTCTTAAGGATTGTAAAGACGGTACCCGCCATTTTTGCGCCAAGCCCTAGATAAGCCCTTCAACCTAATTTTATAAAGAGACTTGTGCATCAATCTTTTATAAGTAACGTATGTTACGCCAAGAAAGCTATGAAGTTCAACGTTAAGCAACAGCTTTTTTTTGGGGGGAAGCTTTATTTTTTCTGTTCCTCCATATATCAGGTATCGGTGAATGTTTTGGGTAGCATCGGATTTGGCGCTCTTGTAGGATTCATAGTGACTATAGTCATAAGCATAATCTATCCTGGAGTAGGCTACCTCTTGGGTGCGCTTCTGGGCGGAATAATCGGTGGGCTCATAGCCAGGGGCATCTTGGGCGGAACCATGTCGGGTTTCCTCTCTGGATTCGCCAGCGCCATAATAATTGCTATCCTTGCGTTTCTGCACTTAATCGTTGTTGAAACCATAAGGCATGGCGTTTTGGGCTTTCTGTTCGGCGGCTTAGCAGGGATAGTTCTAGGCGTAATAGTTCTCGTCGCCATTACAGTGCTTGGGGCAATCGGCGGCTTCATAGGCGGCGCAATCACAAAGTAAGGTTACCTGTCTAGCATGAATGTTTTCTCGTGCGACGCTTGCTCGGGAACCCTGTCCAGAATCATTTTTTCCTCAGGTTTCTTGCTAAGAACAATCGGCGAGAGCTGCTTTGCCAGCGCCAACGCGGATTCCAGTTTGCTGGCTCGTTCCGCGTAGACCTCAAGCAGTACACCGTCTTTATGCACGGTGTCGCCTAGTTTAGCATGCAAGATTACTCCTGCGCCTTTTTCTTTTGGGCAGCCTGCTTCGCGGGCTATGCGTACGATGTCGTCGGTGCTTAGCCAGAGAACCTTGCCCGCATGCTCAGAATGCAACTCGGCGCTTTCTGGTCCAACGGGCAAATCTTCAGGTTTAACCGCTGGGTTGCCGCCCTGAGCCGCGATGATTTCCCGCATCTTAGCCATTGCTTTTCCTGAATCAATCATATCCTGCGCCAACGCGCGTCCATCTTCAACGCCTGTCATTTCAAACAGCATGCCTGCGAGGCTGACGGCTTTCTCGCGCAAATCAGGAGGACCTCCGCCCATAAGCGTCGTCAATGCCTCGCGTGCTTCCAACGCGGGTCCGATGCCGCATCCCAACGGCTGCTCCCCAAACGTCAATGCGCACTGGATTTTTAAGCCAAGGCGCTTGCCCAAATCCACGAAATCCGACGCTAAAGTGTAGGCTTCTGTGCGCGTCTTGATTTTTGCGCCCATGCCCGTGGGAATGTCGATGACGACGTGGGTTGCTCCGACGGCTTTTTTCTTGCTCAGAATCGAAGGCAAAAGCATAGGGTCAATTCCCAAGGGGTACTCAACTTGGATGAACAAATCATCGGCTGGCGCAAGCTCCAATGAGCCGCCCCACACGAGGCACCCGTTGGTTTTAGCGACGACTTCCTTGATTTCTCCGATGGATAAGTTAACTGGGCAGAGCGTTTCCACTCGGTCTGAGGTGCCAGCGGGGGAAGTGATGGCGCGCGACGAAGTTTTGGGTATGGTGAATCCAGCTGCTGCCACGATGGGCACGACGAGCATGCTGGTTTTGTCGCCAGGGATTCCGCCGACGCTGTGTTTGTCAAGAATGGGTCCTGGACCGAAATCGATTGTTTTGCCCGTGGAAATCATCGCCCGCGACAACGCCTCGGTTTCGCCCGTGCTAAGCCCGTGAATGCTAAGCGCGGTGAGGAACGCGGCGATTTCAACCGTGCTCAAATGGCGTTCAACCACATCCTTCACGATAGCCACAAGGTCCTGCTCACGCAAGCGTTCCCCATGCAGCTTGGCGCGGATGTTGAAGAGTGATTCTGGAAGCGAAGCCAACAGCACCTTAACCGTCTCACCCTCTTTAACCCCAAGCGCAGAGACAGTTTCTCGGTAGAGCCCGATGCGGTTTGAGGGAAAATAGTCGGCGATGTTGGCGATGGCAATCATTTCCTGGGTGTTACAGGTGATTTTTATTCTGTCGGAGCTGTGCACACCAAGTAGGTTGGCGCTTTCTTCGCTGAGCAGGGCGATTCGGCTGCCGCCTGTGGATATCATTAAGGTTTCAACGCTGAGTTCCATCTAAACACGACAAATAACTGAATGAGTTGGGAATAGTTAAAGATTTTAAGGCAAAGCAGATGAGTCTATCAGTGAGGAGCTTTGCTTTGAAATATCTTGACTTCGTCAATTTAACTTACAAACCTAAAGAAACCGATTTAACCTGTACTTTTATTGTTGAACCTGAAGGCATCAGCCTCAAAGAAGCTGCGGGCGCGGTGGCGGCGGAAAGCTCCGTTGGCACATGGACAGAACTCACGACCGAGAAGCCGTACGTGAAACGGTTGGCGGCGCATGTCTACAGCATAGAGGGCAGCGTGGTCAAAATCGCGTATCCCACGGAACTTTTTGAGCCCTCGAACATGCCCAACATCTTGAGCAGTGTGGCAGGCAACGTCTTCGGATTAAAAGCACTCAGAAACCTGCGGCTCCTCGACATAGAATTCCCAAAAAATCTTGCAGAAAGCTTCAAGGGACCAGCGTTTGGCATCGCTGGAATTCGCAGACTCCTAAAAGTCCCCAAACGTCCTCTCGTGGGGACAATCATTAAGCCTAAACTGGGATTGGAAACCAAGGACCACGCTAAAGTCGCTTACGACGCTTGGCTGGGCGGCTGCGACATCGTGAAAGACGACGAGAACCTAAGCAGCCAGAGCTTCAACCCGTTTGAGGAGCGTTTGGTGGCGACGCTTGAGAGCCGCGACAAAGCCCAAGACGAAACCAACGAACGCAAAGTCTACATGGTAAACATCACCGCTGAAACAAACCTTATGCTTAAACGCGCCCAATCTGTCGTGGATCAGGGCGGCGAATACGTCATGGTGGACATCTTGACCTGCGGGTGGTCGGCGTTGCAGACGCTTCGGGACCAAGACTTCAAACTGGTTATACATGCTCACCGCGCTGGGCATGCGGCGTTTACCAAGAGCCAAGTGCATGGGATAGCCATGAAACCCATCGCCACCGTCGCAAGAATCATTGGCGTGGACCAACTCCATGTGGGCACAGTGGTGGGGAAGATGTCGGAGACCAAAGCGGAAGTGCTCGAAAACATCGACGCATGCAAATCCAAAATGGGCGGCTTGAAGCCTGTGTTGCCCGTTGCATCAGGCGGCTTGCATCCCCGGCTGGTGCCCGCATTGATGGAGACTTTTGGCAACGACTTCGTCATCCAAGCAGGCGGCGGCATCCACGGACACCCAGACGGCACAGTCGCAGGCGCCAAAGCCATGCGCCAAGCCGTAGACGCAACCCTATACGGAAAAACCCTCGAAGAATACGCCAAGTCACATTTAGAGCTAAAATTAGCTCTCAGCACTTGGAAAGCTTAGAAAAAGGAGTTGCTATTTCTACATTCTTTTTTTCTTTGTTTGGCAACTAAATAATCTTAAGGTGTTTCAAAGTGTCAAAAGCCAGTCTAATGGACTTCCTGGCTATTTCCTCGGGGAAACGGTAACGATTCAAAATACGCTCAGATGCAGTCAAAGGTCTTTGCGTTAAACTTATTAGAGTTTATTTTCAATTTTAAGCGTTATGTTCTACATTTTAAAGTTGAGACCTGATGTTGTTCATTTTAATGTGTCTTTCCAGAGTTTCAGAAAAAACAAACTTACTAACGTTACTGGTTTATCTTTGATTTTACTATGCCGTCTTCTCGGCTTTCGAGTAGTTGCTGGTGTTCACACGTTAGCAGAAGTGACGGATTTGGAAAAATTTCATGTTAAGTCAAGTTTGATAAATAGAATTGGCATTCTTATGGCAACTAAGCTTATTCTTTCAGCTCAAAGTGTAGTAGTGCTTGTCCATTCCTATAGTGAGGTTTTGAAGAAACGCTATGGTCATAGAGGAGTTTACTACATACCCCATGGCGCTTCAGTTGATACTGCGTTAACAAGAAATGTGACTAAAGAAAAAGCGATACTTCTTTTTGGTCATATGGGTCCACACAAGGGGCTTCCATTAATGTTAGAGGCTTTCGAAAAAATCAGCAAAGAAAATGGGGACTTCAAACTGGTAGTTGCTGGTTCAAATCACCCAAATTTTCCTAATTATCTTGAGGAATTTATCAAGATGAATATTCCAAGTGTGCAATTTTTAGGGTACATCCCACAGGAGAAGTTGGGTTCCGTTTTTAGGAAAGCGGCAGTAGTTGTTTTACCGTACAATGCTGCGCCTGGTACAAGTGGCGTATTTCACTTAGCATGTGGGTATGGGTGCCCTATTGTAGCTTCAGATTTGCCTGAAATTAGAGAACTCGTATCTGATGGTGCTTCAGCGATTCTTGTGTCTTCTGGCGATGTTGATGCTTTGAAGGATGCAATTTTGGAGGTTCTGTTAAATGAAGAGGTGTCTTAAATCTGCATAGGGTAGGCGACGTCTTCATAAAATATTGCGAACAAACAAGCAAAAACAACGAGAAATAAACCCCTTTGGAATCCCAAGTTAGTTTATTTTATTATTTTATTTTGTCTAATTTAGGATACTTTTTAGCATGTTTTATTGTTTGGTGTTTCAAGTGTATTTCTGCTGTTTGGCAAAGTGTTATAAAGAAATAGAGTCAAATAAGGCTTGGTTGAGCGGGGGATCTTATGCTTCTTGCTCAATACACAAATTTTGAGGAAAAGAAAAAAACATGCAAAAACTAAAAAATAAATCTATGGCTATTACGATTGCAATAATTCTATTAGTTTCAATAGGAGCTTCAACGATGTTAATATCTCCCGCAAAAGCACACCTACCTGCATGGCAAATTCCAACGTTTGCCCACATATATGTCGCAACTGATCCAATAGGCGTCGGTCAGAAGGCATCAATATACTTGTTTGTGACACCAACATACGCTGATACAACTATGGTCAATGACTATAGATTCCATAACTTCAAGCTCGTCATCACAGCGCCCAGCGGCGAAGTGACAGAACAAAATTTCGCCACTGTCCAAGACACTACATCCAATCAGGGCACATCATTTGTCCCTACTGAGGTCGGCAAATACAACTTGACGTTCATATTCCCAGGTCAAAATGTTAACGACTACTCACATTTGTCTACCTCTGCATACATTAACGACACTTACATGGCTAGTAGTGCAACAACGACTCTAACCGTACAGCAGGAGCCAATATTGGAAATTGCTTATCCTCCGCTTCCAACTGAATTCTGGACACGGCCAATCTTTGGCGAAAACGTAGCTTGGTATCAGGTTTCGTCAAACTGGTTAGGTAGCGGCATGCCAGGTTACGGTGGCTCAACTGGACCAAACATGCGAGTCTTCTCAGGTGATTCCGTCGGTTCTTTAACGTCGCACATCATGTGGACTAAGACCATCGGTCAACCTGGAGGCGTAGCTGGAGGAAACAACCTTGTAATCCTAGGAAACACGTGGTTCGAAGGCACTGCATACTCTCAAAGATACACCAACCCGATAATAGTAGCTGGAATGCTCATTTACAAAGAACCGTTTGAATCTACAGGAACTGCTGGACAAACAGTCTGCGTTAATCTATCCAATGGACAGGAAATCTGGAGACGATCCGATGTAGCCACATTATCCTTTGCCTACGTTCAAGACATGGAAAACCCTGACTTCCACGGAGTTAGACCAGCATATCTGTGCACAAGCAACTTTGGTCAAGTATACGATGCAGCCACGGGAACTAGCGTATTCAACACTTCTGCAGTGCCATCTGGTACAAACGTAGTAGGCCCGAATGGAGAAGTGATGAAATACATATTCTACAATAATGCAACTGGCACTCAACCTCAAGACTATTACTTGTGCCTATGGAACTCAAGTAGATTCTGGCAAACAGGAAGTATGCAGGAACGCACCCTTCAGTCAGGTCCCATCACGATAACCTCAAACGTATCATCAATAACATATGTTGGCGGCCAAGCAATAACGACACTAACACCTGTAACAACCACGGTAACTCAAGTTAATTGTAGCCGAAGCTTTTTTTATGAGTTACTAAACCCCACAACACAAAACGTCACAATACCTTGGCGCAACAACCAAGCAGGATCACCAGCTATAGTTGCAGCATTCTATGGTGACATGTTACTATGCAGAAACGGCTCGTACCCATCCTCACTAGCACCGACCGGCAACCTCCCATACAATTACTTTGCAGTTAACCTCAACGCATCTAAAGGCGCAATCGGCTCAGTACTATGGTGGAACACTGTTCAGCCAGCAATTGATCCAGTATATGGCAACATTACAACAGTTTCATTTGCAGGCGCAGACCAATCTGGTTACTTCTGTGAATCCTACAGACAAACATCACAATTCGCATTCTTTAACATGCGGACAGGCGCATTCATTAAACTGAGTGACCCACAACCAGCACTTGACTACTACGGCAGCACTGGATCCGGCGCGCTAAATAACGTCGTTGCTTTTGGCAGATGCTACTCCAGCGCATATGCTGGTATATTGTACTGCTATGATATGGCAACTGGCAATGTACTGTGGACATATGGTAACGGCGGTTCAGGCAACACCACTTACAGCGGCTCAGAAGTTCCAGGTCACTACCCAACCTTCGTCAAAGCTATTAGCGGTAGCACCCTTAACAACGGAGTCATCTACACAATCGATACAGAGCACACTTTGGAAACACCAATCTACAAAGGCGCATTAACACGAGCAATTAACGCATCTGACGGAAGCGAAATTTACACACTTACAGCAGCCACAGGCGAATTTGGCGCTGGCAGCTTTGCCATAGCAGACGGCTACAGCAATTTCTTCAACAGCTACGACTCACGAATCTACACCCTCGGCAAGGGACCTAGCGAAACTGCAGTCACAGTTGGACCTAAGAGTTCAACACTTGGCGGCAGCGTAGTTATTGAAGGTACAGTCAACGATGTTTCTGTAGGTTTACAGACCACAGAGCTACAAGGACGCTTTCCAGCAGGTGTTCCAGCTTGTGCTGACAGCAGCATGCAAGATTGGATGGCTTACGTTTACGAGCAACAACCAATACCAGCGAACTTCACAGGCGTTAATGTAAACGTTATCGCCTTAGACGCAAACGGTAACTACCAAAACCTCGGCACAACAACTACAGACAGCAAAGGATATTACAGCCTAACTTGGACACCCAATATTTCAGGTTCCTACAAAGTTTATGTAACATTCGACGGAACCAAAGGATACTGGCAATCATCCGCAGAAACCAGCTTCGCAGTTGACCCCGCAGCACCAACACCAGCTCCAACACAAGCACCACAGCAATCAACCGTTGATCAATACTTTGTCTCAGCAGTTGCCGGTATCATTGTTGCAATCGCCATAGTCGGAGCTATACTAGCACTTTTAGTGCTCAGAAAGCGACCTTAAAAGCAACACAAACAAAAATTATCTTTCCCCTTTTTTAGTCAAAAATAAACAATAAATGGAGAAATGATAGGGGCTGAGTAGGCTCTGGTTAAAATTCACAGCAATGGTATAGAGCATTTGCATTTGTGTTTTTCTCCTTAAGGTTCAGAGTCTCAGCAAACTTCTGTTTCTCCAAAGTTTCTAAACATGAAAAACAAACAAATAAAACAACGAAAAACAAGCACCTTTGAAATCCATAGTTAGGGTATTATTTTGTCTAATTCAGGCTGCTTTTTGCATGTTTTATTGTTTGGTGTTTCAAGTGTATTTCTGCTGTTTGGCAAAAGTGTTATAAAGAAATAGAATCGAATAGGGCTTGGTTAAGCAGGGGCTCTTATGCTTCTTGCTCAATACAAAATTTGAGGAAAAGAAAAATGCAAAAACTAAAAAATAAATCTATGGCTATTATGATTGTTTTACTTCTAACAATTTCAATGAGTGCTACACTTCTAACTATTGATGCTCATCCGCTACCTGGATGGACCATTGTTTCTTATGCCTATCTCAGCGTTGCACCTAATCCAGTAGGTGTCGGTCAAACAGTCGATGTTTGCATGTGGGTGGACTGCGCTATACCCAGCTCTGCTTTAGGCAACGACATCAGAAGACACGACTACTCTTTGGCAATCACAAAACCAAACGGCCAAACAGAAACTCAACATTGGGCTGTCATAAGTGACCCCACAGGCGTCCAATTCTACCGTTACACTCCAGACCAAGTAGGTAATTACACCTTCACATTCAACTATCCCCAGCAAACCTACACATGGAGTGGCACCTACCAAAACGACACATACTTAGCCAGCAGCAGAACACAATACTTAACAGTCCAAACAGAACAGTTGCCCAAGGCAATCGACAGCTACCCCTTACCAACAGAGTACTGGACTCGCCCCATTGAAGACCAAAACACCTACTGGTACAGTGTTGCTTCAAACTGGCTTGGTTCACCCTATGTTATTGGCGCCGGCGCAGCCTACATCGGTGGACAACAAACCGACGGCATAGCGCCAAACAGCGCCCACATCATGTGGACTAAACCTCTACAGTACGGCGGAGTCGTCGGGGGAAATGACACCCAAATTACAGGTGAAAGTTTCTACGAAGGCTTATCATACAACCCACGTTTCGGCAACCCCATAATCATGCAGGGCACACTATTCTACCAAGAACCCTTAGGCAACGCAGGCACAGGAGGAGACTACCTCGCAGTGGACTTACGCACCGGAAAAGAACTCTGGCGCATTAATGCAACCGCAACCGGAGTCTCACTTGTCCCATCCTTCGGCTACTTGTACTCGTACGACGGACCAAACCAACACGGAGTCTTGCCCAACGGCTTACTCGTCGCAACACAAACAGTCACCGGACTGGGCACTATATGGCGAGGATATGACCCGCGCACAGGCTACCTGACAAATATGAACATCTCCAACATTCCAAGCGGAACCAACGTCGCAGGACCCTCAGGCGAATACCTCAAATATATGCTTACCTACCAAGGCGGCAAATACTTTCTTGCACAATGGAATTCCTCTGACGTCTTTGGCACCATCACTGGAGCAAACTTGAGCCCAACAGGCTGGTACTCAGGTAGCATACCCGGCAACTGCCCCTTCAACTATAGTTCTTTGGGAACAAACACTAACTGGAACGGAACAACATGGGTAAACAGCACCGTACTAAGCGCAGAAGGATACACAGCACCCGCTTCGTCTGCATACGACTGGAACGTTACAGTGAACCTAGCCGGCACAGGATGGAGCATCGGCACAGGAGGCAGAGGCTTAGTTCCCCTCGTTAACTTAGGTAACATGCTGCTCTGCACTCAAGGAACATTTGGCGGACACGTCGGCGACTCAGGCGCAACCATAACCACCGACCCAGCCAACATAACAGCCATCAGCCTCGACCCACAAACACTCGGACAAGTGCTATGGACACAATCCTACCCGCAAGCACCAAACAACAACACCCGCTTCCTATCAGCATGGGACCCAGCAAACGGCGTGTTTGTCTTCTCAGACAAAGAGTCTTTTGCGAACTGGGGCTACAGCTTAGTTGACGGAAAATACCTCTGGGGGCCATCCTATCCACCTGCCACACCATCTGTTGACTGGAACTACATGATTTGGTACACACCCTTCTGTCAAGACGGCAAACTCTACTCATGCGCTTTCAGCGGCTTACTCTACTGTTGGGACGATAAAACAGGCGAATTAAAATGGACTTTTGGCAACGGCGGCGCAGGCAACAGCACATCATCAGGACTCGAAACACCCTACGGCTACTACCCTGAATTCGTCGAATCAATCGCAGATGGAAAAATCTACCTAGTCGGTAATGAACACTCCCCCAACTCGCCAATGTACAAAGGTTCACTGTTACACTGCATAAACGCAACAACAGGCGAAGAACTCTGGAGCATCTTTGGATGGGGTAACATGATGAGCGGAACCTGCGGACCAATCGCAGATGGCTTCTTAACAGTCTACAACCCCTACGACGGGCAAATCTACACTTACGGCAAAGGAACTAGCGCTCTAACAGTAGAAGCACCAATGGCTGACATCGTACAAGGATCAGGCTTAGTTATACGCGGTACAGTAACTGACACTTCTATGGGCACAACACAAAACGCGCAAGCAGCACGCTTCCCCAACGGTGTCCCAGCAGTTTCAGACGCAAGCCAAAGCGCGTGGATGGAGTATATCTACATGCAAAAACCAAAGCCAACAGATGCTACTGGAGTTACAGTGAACCTTGCTGTAATTGACTCTAATAACAACACAAGACCCATCGGCACAACCACCAGTGACTCAAGCGGTGCATTCAGCTACCAGTGGACTCCTGACATCGCAGGCAAGTACACAGTTATTGCTACCTTTGCAGGCTCCGAATCCTACTGGCCATCATCTTCAGAAACCAGCTTTGCAGTTGACCCCGCAGCAGCAACACAGGCACCAACAGCAGCACCTTTAGCGGACGTTGCAACTAATGCGAACTTAATGACCTTCATGGCAATTGGAGTAATCGCAATAATAATTGCAATAGCCGTGGTCGGTCTACTTCTGCTAAGGAAACACGCATAAAAATAGCACAACAAAAATTATCTTTCCCCTTTTTTAGTCTATAAAAAATAACAAACAGTAAATGGAGAAATGATAGGGGCTGAGTAGGCTCTGGAAAAACTAATAACAGTTGTAGTGAATTGCATTTGTGTTTTTCTCCTTAAGGTTCAGAGTCTCAGCAAACTTCTGTTTCTCCAAAGTTTCTAAACATGAAAAACAATCCAATCTAAATCAATAAGAGAATCTTGATGCCAAATTTGGGTTCTGTTAAGTTGGTGTGGGATTTTTATCGGTGTTAAGTTTCGTGGGATGAAGAGGTGAGAACAAATGGAGAACTCTGATTTGAATGCGAGTCGGCGTAATCAATAGGTTACTTTTTTTTATAAAAAACCTAGCAGAATACCTGCCGCGTTAGCGGCAGGATGAATGCGTCCACCACCACTTAGACGTAGTTCTATTCGTTCTACCAAAACGATAGGTTTGTCACCACTGGATAGGGAGGTGATAGACCTGGACAAAGCAAGATCGTGTGCTTACCACGCTAACTACCACTCTGGGCCACTAAATACCGGCGCAAGGTACTTTTGGGCTCAGTTGAGGTTAAGGCTGCTGAAGGTACTTAAGACGATTGCTACTAATCACGGCTTCCAACTGCTGGCTGCTAAAGTTCATCATGGCAACCATATTCACGTGTTTGTTTCAGCTCGTCCAAAGCTATGTATACCTGAGATGGTGCGTGTCTTGAAGTGCAATTCTGCTAGACTGTTGTTTGAGGAGTTTTCTGAGCTTAAGTTGCAGCTTTGGGGTGGGCATTTGTGGTCTGAGGGCTATGCTGTAAGGACTGCAGGCGTTGTGACTAGTGCGAAAATAGAAGAATACATCAACAAAAATTAGATGTGGATGCTCGCCTCAGAAGAGGCGAGTAGTTCACTGTTTGAAAACCCATGGGTACCTTAGCCGCATAACCTCGACGATGGATTGGGGCGCGATTATGCCTTCTTCGCACACTAACCCGTGGATGTAGCGGTTTGGGGTTACGTCGAACGCGGGGTTGCGCACGGTGAGTTTTGGGGGTGCTTCGCTCCAGACTTCGCTGGGGCTGCGTTGCTCGATTTTTTCGCATTCGCCCATGAGTGTTTCGGGGTCGAATTTGAGCAGTTCCGAAACCACGTAGAAGGGCACCCGTGCTTCATGCGCCAACATCGCGATGCCGCTTGAACCGATTTTGTTAACGACGTTGCCCTCCGAAGTGATGGCGTCTGCTCCGACGATAACCATGTCAACGTCTCCCATGAAAGTCCGCGCTGCCGAATCAACGATAAAAGTAGTTTCGATGCCCAAATCCACGAGTTCCTTCGCGGTTATTCTTCCCTGGAATGCGGGTCGGGTTTCGGTGCAGATTACCCTAAAGTTTTTTCCGTCTGCTTTCGCTTTGGCGAGCAGACGGGTTACAGTTGATGAGTGGCAATGCGTGAAAACAACTGAGCCGTCGCGGATTCGTTTGGCGCCGATTTCCGCGGTGTGTTCTCTTGAAGCCTCCAAATCCGTGAGGAACTGGTTGGCGCTTGAAACCACCGTTTGACTCAGCACATCAACCTTTTCTATTTCGGCGGTTTGAGCTTGGGTAATTAACCAGCGAACCGCGTTGCGCATAAGCGGCTCAGTTTCTCTTGCGGCGTAGAAGATGGTTTGTGCTTCTTTGAGTTCAACCATAAACTGGGTTTTAGTCTTTGCTTTCGTCTGTTGGGCTTGGGTTTGGATGGCTTTGACGGCGGCTATGGCGACGTTTCTTGCGCCTTGAACTTGGAGTTTACGGATTTTCTCGGCTGTTACGCGGATTGATTCGGACATAACTTTCGACCTTGGCTTCATTTTTAACTATTTGTGGTGAAGCATATAAGCAAATCAATACAAAGTGTTGGTGAGTGCTATGTTGCCCGATGAAGACAGCGTCTATGGCATCTTGCAGCCGTTAGGCTGGATAATCTAAAGATGGCTTAGGAGAATGCTTCCGTGCCACGATAACTGCGTAGATGGCACCGATGATGATTATTATGCCGATTATTACAAGCATGAACGCCCAGCTTTGCGCTGTATCCTTGAAGTAATCGCTTATCTGCAGCACCGAAAACAAGCCGAAAGTAATCAGAACTAACCCGCCGATTAAGAAGCCTATGAAGCCGCGTTCGCGTTTTTCTGGTTTTTCAGGGTTGCTGCGTTTCTCCTGTTTCTCGTTTCGTCTTGGGTACGGCTGCGATGACGTCGGTTGACCTGCAGGAACGCCTTTTAGTGGTGCCCCGTAACGAAGGCAAAAAACCATTGTGTCATCGACTTTATTGCCGCATTTTGGACAATACGACATACAAATCCATCCTAACTCTATTTTATCAGCTTTGACTATTTAAAATATGTAGCTGGCATCGTGAAGAGAAAGATATATTTGTTGAAGACCGTATTCTCGAATGGAGACATTAAGTCTTTGTCGTTCAAATTTAATCCACAGGCGCTAAGCGACAAGAAGAAAGAAAATTTATTCACAGCAATCTACGCTGGAGCCGTTTTGCTTATCCTAGCTGTAGTCTACTACATCAACATAAGCGCCAACATCGTTGGCAACATCATAAACTTTTTCACATCTTTAACCCTTTCAACAGTTCCCTCAACAGGCATACCTTTGCCTGCGCCATCGAACCCCGTCGCCTACGTTAGCCTCTACAATGTAGTGTTCGAATTCACAATAGCCATAGGCATTTTAGAAATATTGATTTTATTGCTAAGGGTCGTGTTGCAATCGGCTGTTTCACGTAAAGCAGAAACCATCGAAAACATCGTGTTCTGGCTGGGCACAAGCTACTTGGTCACAACTTACTTGGTGAACATGACTATTCCCAGCGAGTGGTTTGTGTTCTGGGCTGGAATAATCATGATTTTCGGGTTGGCACTTGTTGCAAGGTCGTTTATTCTTTTAGCCAACGAAAAATTCACTGCTTCTTAACCTTGAGTTTCCACCAGAGATTCATGATTTGCCGGAACATACTCCAAGAATCCTTGAAGAGGTTAACTTTGGTGCCTTTGCCGCTCTTCCATTCTACAGGAATCTCTTTAACTTTGAAGCCCTGCCTGTAAGCTCTCACCATAATCTCGGTGTCCCAGAACCAGTGAGTAGCCTCAACCGTGTCGATTAGTTGCATGAGGGGTTCTTTTTTGAAGGCTTTAAAGCCGCATTGGTGGTCTCGAAGTTTAGAGCCAAGCATGTGCCTAACTAGGAAATTGTAGGTTTTAGAACTTAGGCTTCTGCTGAAGGTGCGTTCAGCTTTGCTTTCAGCCATCATTCGTGAACCAGTCGCAAAATCGTAGCCTTCAACCGTGATGGCTTCAACAAGCGGCTTTAGGTACCTAAGGTCTGTGGCTAAATCTAAATCCATGTAAACCAGCACTTTGCCGTTGCTCTGCTTAAACGCGTTGTTAAGAGCTGTTCCCCTGCCCAAGCGTTGTTCACGGTGAATATGCCTAACGCCTGGGGTCTTTTGCGCCAGCTCCTCTGAGTGCTCATTGGTGCCGTCGGTGCTGCCGTCTTCCGCGATGATTACTTCATAGGAATCTGTGAATTGACTTAGGGTTTGGATGGTTTGCTCCACGGCTGGCTGCAGGCAGTCTACTTCGTTGTATGCGGGAAGCACCACAGAAACCAGCACTGTCTGGGGGTTGTTTGGCGTTGCCATTAAACGAAGTCTCCCCAGTTAGGGAACCACTGAAGGTATTTGTGTATGAATGTTGATGAAACGGGCGCACCCGAAATCACTGGGTAAAACAGCGCGAACATCGCTACTGCACCTGCAAATACAGCTATGGCAAAAATCTTTCCGTAGCGTGTATTCCAGTATTTGTTGATGAAGTATGTGATTGCTAAGCAGAGGAGGGGTACGCTGAGATAGAAGTGGTAAATGTAGGTTGCTCTGGATATGATTACGTAGGGCAGCCATGAGAAAAAGAGGATTACAACTATGAATACGGCGGGTAAATCCCAGTTTTTCGCTTTGCTACTGATGCGCTTACGCAGTAAAGAACCCGATATATGTTGCCACAAACTCTCAGCTACAAGCACCGTTAACAAGAGAATAAGAGTAAACCCAACCCACCAGACCACGGGGTTTCCGAGAACCGTGATGGTGGAAACCATGTTGTTGGGCATGTAAGAGACGTCGAACCACCGTGGAACACCGACTCCGCCTGGCCTAACCATGAAGGGCCAAGACCACCAGGGAGACGAAGAGGAGTCAGTCACGGTGCCCGCGTGGAAACTGAACATTGAGGACTGCAAGTTTAGAATCGTTGGGAAAGAGTCGCCTGCCAGCATGTCGGGGATGTATGTTAAGAAATAGATTAGAACTGCAATTCCTATGAAACCCAAGAGTAAAACGGCTGGGTAGTTGAAGATGGCGAGGTACTTGTCGCCTAAGCTGCCCTTGAGTTTGGAGACATCCTTGAGCCTTAATGCTAACAGCAGAGCCAACATGCCTAATGCGCCAAAGATTGTAAACCATTTCGTCGAGAACCCCAAACCAAAGAAAATTACCGCCAAGAACAGGGGCAACACGGAGGTTTTCCACCCTTTTTTAACCACGTTCATGAAGTAAATCAAGAAGAACAGCTGCGACAGCAAAGAGAAGAACACAACGTAAGTGTCCACGGTGCCTATCCTTGCCATCGTGAAATGCATGAAGTCAAACGTCATCAGGAAAGCCGCTGAGAAACCGCCAATCCACGTGCCAAAAAGCTTCTTTCCCAACAGATACATTAGCGGAATCATCAAAGTGGCAAAGAGAACTCCCATGATTCTCCAGCCGAACGGAGTTTCGCCGAAAGCCAAGATGCCTGTGGCTTCGATGAGTTTTCCAAGCGGCGGATGAGTTCTTTCGCTTGGTATCTGGTGGGCAACATAGTTTTCTGCTGCGCGGGCAAAGTAGACTTCGTCAAAATACATTTTTGTCATGTAATCTGGAGGAATCTGAAGGGAACTCTGTTCGTTGACCAGGTTAGTTAAGGTTGGGTCTGTGGTGTTTTCGCCTGTTACGGATAGGATTGGTATCTGCTGGTTGCTTTGGCTTTCAACGCCGATTTCAGCTATTTGGATGAAGGGCGAGGGCGTTTGGTCGGAGGGGTTTGGGACGCTCCAGTAGAAGTTGGGTCTTGAATCGTAGTCTGTTGGTTGAACGTTGAATTCTATATACTGCGTGTTCACGTTCAAGGCGAGGTTTTGGTAGACTGAGTAGTCTGTGCCTCTTGGCTGCAAGGCTAACTGACCGATGTAACTCCAGTTTCCAGGCACACCCGACGACGCCGAGACTGAGGCGTTGCCGCTTCTAACCCAGAAATACACGTTTTGAACCTGCTGACTCGAACCCAAATTCACGTAGAAACTCGTTTGCTGAGTGCTCTGCCAACTCGAGACTGAATACGCAGTTGAACCCACATTCCAAGCTGCTATCCCAAAGAAAACTATCGATATCAAAACGATGGTGATGATGTCTTTCTTTGTGATTTTCAAGTCAAAGTCTATTTGGATTCACCTGCTTGTCGAGTTTGATTTAGAGCAGTGGGTTCTGTCTTAATCAAGGGTCTTCCTCTAAGTTCATCCCACAATAGCACTGCGCCATAAAGGAACATGATTAAATTAATAACACTTACCGCATAAACCACCAAATCCCCGCTTGGAATAAATATGGTTGGGGAATTGAGATAGTAGAGCACGTAGGCTTGGTTAACAAGGAAAGTAGCTGTTAAAACATAGTAGAATGGACGCGCTTTCTTGATGAACGGATACATCAACGCAAGTATGCTTATGGCTGGGAACAAGTAGCGTTCATGGATGCGGGTAGGTAGCATGAAGAACGCGAAGAAAAGCATGAACGCCGCGAAGAGAGCGCGCATTTCGCTTGAAACTTTAAACCGCTTATGCAAAACGTACAACGTGAAAGCCGCGAAGGCACCGAACATTGCCCACCCCAAGATATAGAGGTACCCATCGGGCTGCCATAAACCGAAAAGCCCCCACAGGTTGAAGGCGTTGATGGATGTGTACTTGTATCCGCTGTAAGCTCCAAAGTAGATGTTGCTAAGGAAAGTCGCTGGGTTGCTCCATTCAAAGGGCAAAATAATAATGAAAATGGATGCGACGAAAGCTACAATTGAAATTCCCAGGCTCTTCAAACCATTCTTCCTAAAAATCAAGTAAACAACCAAAGGCAGCAAAGCTATCGCCTGCGGCTTAGTTAAAATGGCGATGGCAAATACGACTGCGGAGAGTTTAGGCTTGCTCTTAAGCGCCAAGATAAGCGAGAGAACCAAAAAGAAAGTGTAGATTGCATCAAACTGCCCCCAGACCGCCGCGTTGTAGATTACAGCGGGGTTAAAAGCGTACAATCCTGTGGCGAGGAGGCTTTGCTTGAAATCTAAGTGTTTTCGGACAAAGATGTAGATTAAGGCGGCTGTTCCCAAATCGAAGAGGTTAGGCGCCAACTTCACTATGCTAACAGTGCTGATGCCCCATGCCGAAACTGATTTGGCAAGTGAGCCGAAAACCCAGAAGATGTAAACGTTAAACGGCGGATAATCAATCCAGCCAGCCTGCTGCAACACCACCGTATAGAAAGGTCGAATGCCATGGTCCGCAGCAGTGTTGAACCAGTAGCTAAAAGTCGCCACGTCATTCTTGTAGCCTTCCAGAGGAAACAAGAGAACTCTAACTATGAAGGCAACGAAAAGCAAAACCGCTAAGATTATTACCTCGCGTTTATTAAACGGGAAGTTCACAGCGGTTTCCCCCAATGAAAAAACTAACTGTTACTCAAAGCATAAGAAGCTTTTTCCAAAACCGACCCCTCAACCATTTCAACGGTTAAAGACAAGATTTGCTAATGTCTGTTTTTACGCCAAGTTTATATCGTCTAAATCAGGTTCTTTTGTGGTGTGGGCGCTATGGTGGAAATTAAGGGAAGGAAATTTACTGTAATTCTCAGAGAAGAGCCTGAAGGTGGCTACTCAGCCCAGTGTCTTGAACTTCCAGGAGCCATAAGCGAAGGTGAAAACCGCAAAGAAGTCATAGACAACATTAAAGAAGCTATTGAAGGCTACTTGGAAGCTTTCCCCGAAGAAGTTGACCAGCTTAAACGAAAGAAAGAGCTGGTGAAAATAACTGTCTGAGAAACTGCCATCAGCATCTTGGCAAAAGATCATCAAGGCACTTTCCAAAGCGGAGTTTAAAGTTGTCAGTCAGAAAGGCAGTCACATATTTTTAACAGATAGAAAACACAGAATCACAGTTCCAAGACATGATCAACTCAAAAAAGGCACACTTCTCTCAATCATACAACAGGCAGGGTTAACGAGGGAAGAATTTATAGAACTTATGGGTTGCTAAGCCAAATTTTGGTTGGGTGTGTGAAAGAACTCTTCTGAAATTTAAAGAGAGAAAAAAAATAAAAAAGGGAGTTTTTAAGTGTCCACTTTTTTGCCGCAAACCGAGCAGAAAGTTGCTTGGGGTTTTAGTGGTGCGCCGCAGTTGGAGCAGTAGCTTTGTGCCGTTGAAGGTCCAGTTGTGGATTGTGCTGTTGGAGGAGTGTATCCGTAGGGCTGCGAAGCGTAGGGTTGCTGTTGCTGTGGGCCTTTCATGGTGAAGAAGCCGATTACTGCGAATATCCAGGCGACGAAGATCAGTATTACGCCGACTCCGATTATCGTCAGTAAAGCGCCAACCCAAAGCAATGTGGCGGCAGTTTCAAACGAGTGTTCCCCAGTCTTCTGCGCGAGTGTTCTGAAAGTTTTTCTTAGATGTGTGGCAGCGAGGACATTGAATACGAAGGCAACGACTAGAAACGCGATGCCGACTGCTAATCCAATTGCATGGCCAATGCCGAATGATGCTGGGAGGTCGTTGAAGTTGAGGTTTACGAAGGTAACTATGAATCCTGCGCTGGCAACTGCCAACGCGATTAAGGCGACTATGTAGTATTTGACGCCTGTAAGCGAGTTCTGGTAGATTGTGTTGTCCTGATAGTAGTTTGCGATTTCTTTCATGGCTCTGAGTAATAGGATAACGCCTATGATGCCAAGTATCCAGCCGACGGTTGGAACTCCGCCGAGCAACACCAAGATTGAGCCCTCCATGGCTAAATTTTTGCTATATTGGAAGTTTGTTCCCATTTGTTTTTTCTCCTAAATTGTTATTTTCCTGAATACACTACAAGGTGCGTGCGCGATATAGCCCTAACATTTAGAGCTCCTACTCTAAGGGTTAGAGTCTTAAGCAAACCAGCAAATAATAGTGAAAACATGGAAACAAAACTTAGCTTTAGAACGTGGTTTATCTTTACCGCTGAGGCTTAAAGGAGCAGTGGACGAAAGTGTCGAAGTCACGTGGAATAAGCGCAGATATCCAGTCGCCAAGAACCAAACTATTGTACTTTATCTATTCAGCCTCCAACAGCAGAATAAAAGCTGATCCAGGCGTAAAATCCAGCCTATGCACCGCACTGGGCTACAAGTCGGATGGACACTTCCACTACGACTGGAACTACCTGACCAACGCAGGCATGATAGAGGAAAAACAAGGCT
>Ga0209083_1001277_pt1 | contig 29673 bp, 26 predicted proteins | sample AM7aDNAmetaG_FD_184132 | JGI IMG/M metagenome (GOLD analysis project Ga0209083, IMG submission 184132) | Freshwater microbial communities from Finland to study Microbial Dark Matter (Phase II) - AM7a DNA metaG (SPAdes) (version 3) | ecosystem: Environmental > Aquatic > Freshwater > Lake ...
TGCCGGTCGCGCTGTGGGTGGTCGTCATGGCGTGTTTCATTCCTTGCCAGTATCCTCGGACCGCTTCGATTTTCGGGCAACCAGTTGCTTGAAATTGCCAGCCGTGATCACCGGTTGGCCGGTCTGGACCTCAATGTCCTTGCGTGTCCGGCCGGCCACCGCCCCACCGTCTTGGGCATCCTTTTTCAGCAGCGGCACGCCTCGCGAATTACGGTCCTGGTGCAACTTGGTGGTGGTCGCCTCGGCCAGCATTGTGAGGATCAGTTCGATGTCAGTCATGTGATCCCGCAGGTTCTCCCGCTCCAGGGTTTTCACCTGCTTGTAGTCCTCCACATTCAGGCCAAACGCGCCCAGCATGATCTCATTGGTCAGGATGGCGTATTCCAAGGTGGTCCGTGCGCCCCGGTTCTTCCATTCATCGGTCAAATCCTGCCGGACGGCGATGCCGCGTAGCCGCTTGTCAATCCACGCCTTGGGATAACCCTTCTTTTCATAGAGTTCCTGCATCCGGGCCATGGCCAGTTCGGGGTTTTCGATCTCGTCAATCCGCTCCTTGCCCACCCGCGCCAGCCAGCGCTTGAGCGGCTCGACTTTGGGCGACGGGATGGACTGGATGACCCGGAACAGGGTCTCGGTGGTGGCGCAGTCGGTGAACCGCTGTTTCCCGTCCGGAGCGGCCATTTTCAACTGTCCGATTTTTTCGGACACTTCAACGTAGCCCTCAGCCGCAAGCTTTTGCTTGAGGTCATTCCAGTATTTGCGGGGTCGATCACCCCCTACGAGAATCTCGACCACATCAATGATGGAGAACCACCATTCGCCTTCATGGAGGACTTTTCGGATCCGTTTGCCTTGAAACACGGCCAGTTTGGATGTTTCTTGCCCACTCATGATGATTCACTCCGGTCTGCGCCCTGCCGGTATCTCCAGCGTCTTCTCCGCCGGCAGCACTTCCCAGTGGCCACCCTTGTCCGGGCCGACCCGGCGGAGGCGACCGGCGTTTCGCAGAACTCTGATGTTGCGCTCCACCGTACGCGTGGCGACGCCAATCGTGGTGGCAATCACCGGAATCGTTGATTCGGGATGGTTCTGGATGATTTGGAGAATTTTGTCGGGCGTTTTCCACGACATTTTCCCCGACATTTTCCCCGACATTCCTCCCACCGTTTCCACCCTAGTTTCCTGGGTAGTTTTCTCAGACACTTCCACCTCAGCCGGAAGCGGGATGATCGTGACAAATTGGTCGCCCTCAATGAAGCGGGGTTTGCCGCCTTTGGTGTAGAACGGCAGGTACTTGGTCACGTTCAGCACCCCGGATCCAAGCTCCTCGCCACGTCCCATCTGCATGAAGAACTTGGAGAGAGTCGGGTTCTTGGGATACGGAGTGAAATGCCCGAGCCGGATCGGGCCGTGGCCGTGCGGAATGGCGGCGTTGGTGGTTTCGACCCGGTCGCGGTAGATGATCATCGTCGCGGGCCTGGCATCGGTGTATTCCCGATGCACAAGCAGGTTGGCGACGATTTCGCGGAAGATTTTCTCGCGGAGGCTGATTCGCTGCGTGCCGTCGAGGTAGAACGGATCCGGCAGGTGTTTGGCAACAAACTCCATCAGGAGGTCGAAGGCATCAATCAGATTGCCGCGGATGTTCAGCCGGTCGTCGTACCGGTCGAGGTTCTGTCGCCGGACGAGGGCGTCGATCTTGTAGGCCGGTACGAGTTGTTGGATGACTTCTTCTTTGCCGAACAGGAGTGTGGCGGCGAGCGTGTAGCCTTTCGTGCGGGTGACTCTGTCCGCCCGCCAGAGCCCGGCCTTCACCAGCATGTCTTTGTTCGAGAGCCGCAGCCAGAGGTGTTTCGGAGAGAACACCCTGATTTCACTGCGCGCTTTAGCGAATGCCGCCGGCTCAAAATCGGTGAGTTTCAGGTGCGGGTAGACGACCTGTTCCGTGTGGTAACCGTGTTTCCGATTCACGATCGCGGCGATGCGGACTGGCTCGGGCACACGAAAATCGCCGTCATGCCCACGATCATAGACGACCCCAGCGCACCGGTGGACCTGAGGGCTGGACGGCACTTGGAGGACCAGCACCTGTTTGCCTTCGACCGCGACTGTCACGGGTGCGAGGAGGAATGGCGGATCAAGCTTCTGCGGGTTGTTGGAGAGATTGACGATGTCAGCGGTGAGACGATCCAGGGCAGCCGGGTCAACGCCGGTCGCCTGGCCCCGGTCATCCACGCCGAGCAGAATGACGCCGCCGTCCCGGTTCAGGAAGGCGCAGACGGTCTCGAAGAGGTTGCGGGGCAGATCCAGTCGGGCTTCCTTGAACTCGATGGTGGCGCGCTCTTTCCGGGCCAGCCAGCGTTTGACCTGGGCAATCGTTAAGCGCATTTCGCCCCCGATCCATCAATGCCGAAGGTGCCAACGATCAAGCGAGCGGGCTGCCGCACCCCCATCATGCCATGCTTATCGCCTGCTCGCAACAATCCATCCTCCAGTTGAACTTCGATTGCAGTTCGGAACATCAGAAATGCCGACCATTCGCAGGCAGGTTTATACCAAGCCGTTTGGTTGCCGACAAGCACTTGCCGGGACGATCTGTGGCTCAAGCCATTTTATTGAGCCACGAATGCTTATCCGCCTGTGGCGAGCACACGAATCAGGACGAATGAGTTGAGAGTTATGCGTTGCTGAGCTTACGGTTCGCCGGGCGGCTCACCCTCCAATTCTGCCTCTGGAGTTCAGAGTTGGGCGTTCAGCGTTCAATGTTCAACCCCGACTCGAAGTCGGGGTAAACGCTCAGGCGTTTTCCGATGTGGTACGTCCGGCGATTTCGCCGCAAATACAGTCCTTGGATTCGCGACTCAGGACTATGGACTCAGGACTTTTTTTCCTCGCCTATCTTTTCAGACTGATTCCGCGACGGATGTAAGTCGGGACATCGAGGTCTTCACCGTTATAGAGCGTGGGTTCGCTTTTTTCGAACCGACCCCGCGAAATGCCTTCCAATGGCAAACTTTCCTGTTTCGGGGAGTCCTTCTTACCGGTTGGCAGCTTGGTTTCAACGGGCGCTGTCGAATGAACCGGCATTGGGCGCGGTGTCATTTGCCGGCCGACCGGTGGCCGGGGGGCAATGGGTTGCATCACCCGGCGCGGCAGGAGATTGGCAGTCGCAATCACGGTAATGGTGAGCCGGTCCCGCTGCGCTTCCTCCATCGCCGCCCCCATCGTAATCCGGGCGCGCGCCGCCGCGCGCGAAATCGGTTCGACCGCACGCTGCACATCCGCCAGCGTCAGATCCGGCCCGCCGAGCACGCTGATGAGCACCGCCTCCGCCTTGCCCAAAATTTCTCCGCCGTCGAACAACGGATGTTCCATCAACGCCTTGACTGCGTCCCGACATTTATCTGGGCCGGTCGCCGAGCCAAAACTAAAGATGCCATCACTGTGCTTGGTGCCCAGCGCGGTCCGGAGATCCGCAAAATCCACATTGATCAAACCTTTGCGCGACAGGAGTTGCCAGAAGGCCTGCACGCCGGTCGCAATCAGCTCATTGCCCCGCTGGAAGGCGTCCAGCGCCTGGGCGTTTTCACCGGCGATCTTAAATAGCTTGTCGTTCGGAATGCAGATCACAGCATCCGCGTGGGCTTTGAGTTGCTCCAGCCCGGCCAGCGCCTGTTGGCGGCGGCGGTCCCCTTCAAATCCGAATGGCAACAGCGCGAAGGCCAAAACCAGGGCGCCCTGCTCTTTCGCGACGCGCGCCACGACCGGCGCCGCCCCCGTCCCGGTCCCCCCGCCCAGGCCGGCAATAATAAACACCAGCGCGGTGTTTTGCGCCACGGCTTCCAGACGTTCGGTGTCTTGCTGCGCAGCCCGCAGGCCGAGTTCCACGTCGCCGCCGGCCCCGAGACCGCGGGTGATCGACGAGCCGATCTGCACCCGCTCGGCACCAGTAATGCCGGCCAGCGCTTGCAAGTCGGTATTCACCGCGACCAGTTCAATGCCCGCCAGCGGATGATCCGCCTGACCGGCAATCGCCCCGGCGATTTGATTCACCGCGTTGCCGCCGGCGCCGCCGACACCGAATACTTTGAAGCGGGTCCGCGCCGCCGCTTCGCCAGCTTCAGTAGAATTGGATTTGCGGGGCAGTGTCATAAGGGTCTCTCCGGTAACTCACAAACTGTTGTTGGCCGACTCTGCGAGTCGGCAATTCTCGAACAAATCCGCCGCTTCGCAGAAACGGCCTACATCGGAAAAATAATTATCGGAAGTGCCCATAATTCTCCTCACATGAGGGCCCGCACACGACTGACAATGGTGTGAAATGTTTGCGCGACGCGTTCGATTGGCGTCGGCGATTTGTGATCGTCCCGCTGCGATCCCTTGGCATACCGGATGAGGCCGATGGCGGTGGAGTAGGCCGGACTTTCAATCGCCGCCGTCGGCCCGTTCACCGTCTGGCTGTGGCCGATATGAACCGGGAGTCCGAAAATTTCCGTGGCCACCCGCTCCAGTCCGCGCAGCCGGGCACAACCGCCGGTAATGAACACCCCGGCCCCGAGGTAATCGATCAATTTATGTTTGTCGAGGTCTTGCTTCACAAAATTCAACGTCTCTTCGATCCGCACGTTCATGATCTGACACAACTGGGCTTTGGACACCTCCCGATCGGCCAAACCAACTTCACGCTTGAGGGCAATCACTTCATCGGTCAGCGGGACATCGAGCGAGCCCTGTTCGATTTTCAGCGCATCCGCTCGGTTCATGGGGATTTTCAGGCCCGTGGCAATGTCATTGGTGAGATGGTCGCCACCGACGGCAATCACCCCGCTATGTTGAATGGTGCCGTCCCGGTACACAATGTAGTCGGTCGTCCCCCCGCCAATGTCGATGACGACCGCCCCCAGTTGTTGATGTTCTGGAGTGAGCACGGCCAACGCGGACGCGAGACTGCTCACCGCGATATTGGCGACGTCGAGCGGGACCTGTTTGATGCAACGTATCGTATTTTGCAGCCGCGTTTTCACGCCGTGAATCACATGGACGTCGGCTTCCAGTTTCGCGCCAATCATCCCCACCGGTGTCTGGATCCCATCGGCCCCATCGACATAGAACCGTTGGCGGATGGCGTGCAGCACCACATGATCCATCGGGATGTTAACGGCTTTGGCGTTCAACATGACGTTCCGGACTTCGTCATCGGTAATCTCGCGATCCTCGTTGGTGACGACCACGCTGCCGCGGTTGTTAAAGCAGCGGAGATGGCCACCGGTCACACTTGCATACACGTTTCGAATCTCGACGTCAGCGCTCTCTTCCGCCTGAATTAACGCGTCGTGAATATTTTGCGTGGCAGCCTCCATGTTGACGATCTCGCCCTTGCGCACGCCTTCGGACGCCACCTGACCCACGCCGATGATCAATATATTCCCGTCGTCACTGACTTCGCCAACGATCGCGCAGACTTTGGACGTGCCCACTTCCAACCCCACAATAATTCGATCTTTTGCCAACATAGTTTTTCCTCAGTTTACAAATGCGACCGGCACCCCGCGCGCCACGGTCAAATCGACGGCGGCCACCAATTTTTGCCGCTGCGCCGCCCAGGTCAGGATGGCGCTGAGGCGGCGCATTTGTTGTTGAAAACCGGTCACATCAAATTTGATCTGCGTGTTTTGCCGGGTGGTTAACGTCAAGTGCCGGGGCTTGGACAAATCGACGGTCGCAATTTCCATCATGGAACCCGCGGCGGCCTGCTGGACTTTATCGAGCAACTCCAGCGCCCGGTAAATCTGCTCCGATTGGACCTGCTTGCCGACCCGCGCATCCGCCGGCGCCACGCCGGTCAACATCGGCAACGGGCCTGGCGTTTGCGGCTGCACCAGCGTGCCATCCCGCAGCCGGAGCGGGGTCATCACCATCCCGGACCGGTCAATGAACAGCGGGGCCTCCGCGGCTTTCAACCGCGCCACCGCAATCCGCTCGTTGATCCGGATAAACAGCTTGGCCGGCATGATGCGCCGGACTTCGACGCCCCGAATGATCGGCACCTGCTCCAAACTCTTTTGAATCTGCGCGAGATTCAACGCCAGGCTGTTCTGCCCGAGGCTGACTCCCGCCAGCGACAAGACCTGTTGGGGGGTCATCCCGCCATCGTTATCGACAATGATTTGGGTGATGGCAAACCGTGGATTTTCGTAGACCAGCCGGGCCGCCCCATATTTGACCAGCCGGTACACCCCGTAGCCGGTGAGGCCCGTCACCACGAGGACGGCCGTGATTGCCGCCAGCCACCGGCCCCGTTGCCGCAGCCGGCCCTCGGTTTGAACTTTGACGTCCAACAAATACTGATTGCGCTTCCGGCGCTGATTCCCAAGCTTGATCATCAGACTGCCACCGCCTCCAGCCGGCGCGCCAGCGCCAGCTCCACCATCTGCAGGCACAGCGCCGGCATCTCCAACCCGGCCGCGCGGGCGGCTTTCGGCAGGAGGCTGTTCGCCGTCATCCCCGGGAGGGTATTGACCTCGAGCACAAAAAACTGTCCGGTCGTCTCATTCATCATCAGGTCCACACGTGAAAAATCGCGGCACCCCAGGCAGTCGTGGGCCCGCAACGCAAACATCTTCGCCCGCATTGCCATCACCGGATCCAGCGGGGCCGGACAAATTTCTTCGGCGGCTCCCGTTGTATATTTCGCCTGGAAATCAAAAAAATCGTGGCTGGTGCGGATCTCCACCACGGGCAGCGGTTCTCCATCCAGCAATCCGACCGTGAATTCCCGGCCCCGGACAAACTCCTCCACCAGGACCTGCGAATCAAATTGCTTTGCTTGCGCGTACGCCTGCAACAGCGATGCCAAATCGTGGACAATGCTCACGCCAACGCTGGACCCCTGACGCGCCGGTTTCACCACCAGCGGCCAATGCAATTCATCCAAGACACTCAGGTCTCCCTCATAGATCGCCGATTTGGGGGTCGGGATGCCGGCCTCGATGAAACATTCCTTTGCAATCACCTTGTCGAACGCGCGGGCACTCGCGCCCGGATCCGACCCGGTATAGGCCACGCCGTGGTCTTCGAGGATCCGCTGAATCTGGCCATCCTCACCAAACGTGCCATGCATCGCAATAAACGCCACGTCCAGGTCCGCCGGTAACTGGACTGTCGTCCCCTGAATGTCAACCGGCAGCACGGTCAGGCCAGTCTGGCGCAGCGCCGCCACGACCATCGCGCCCGATTGCCGGGAAACTGCGGCTTCAGCCGAAGGCCCCCCCATCAATACCGCGACCCGTTGATCTTTCATATTTCCCTCCCAAGAATCTGAACTTCCGGTTCCAGTTCAATGCCGCGCTCCTGCCGCGCCCGCACACAAATTTTTTCCATCAAGGCCAGAACATCGCCCGCCGTCGCCCCGCCTTCATTCACGATAAAATTGCCATGGCGTTCTGAGACGCGCGCGCCGCCGACCGCCGTGCCTTTCAACCCCAGCTCATCAATCAGTTTGCCCGCCGGGATTGTCCCGGGATTCTTAAAGACACAACCGGCACTCGGCTTCGCCGGCTGGCTCGCCCAACGTTTTTGTTCAAACTCCCGGAGCCGGGCGTCAATCTCTGCCCGCACCGTCTTTTGCCCGCGTAAAATGGCCGCCAAGACGACATGGTTTGCAAAGAGCGGACAACTGCGGTACCGCACCGGCACCGTGTGCGCCGCGGCATCATAAATTTCACCGGTCAGGCTCACGTAGCGGACCCATTCGACCACGTCGAAGGTCTGCTTGCCCATCGCGCCGGCATTCATCCGCAGCGCCCCGCCCAGCGAACCGGGGATCCCCTCCAAAAATTCCAGTCCGCCCAGCTCATGCTCTTTCGCCAGGTTGACGATGCTCCGCATCCGGGCCCCGCCGCGCGCCAGCAGCCGCACGCCATCCACCTCGACCTTCGTAAATTCCGGGCCCGCCAACTGCACCACCACGCCCGCGATCCCGCCATCGCGCACCAATAAATTGGTCCCCCGCCCGACCATCGTGACCGGCACATTCCGCTCGTGGCAATACACCAACAATTTAACCAAATCACTTTCCGTGGCCGGCTCCACCCAAACCTCAGCCGGCCCTCCGACCCGCATCGAGGTATGCCGGGCCATGGGTTCATCCCGCCGGACCACCGCCAGGCTCGTCAAGGCCGCCTGCAAATCCGCTTCGATGATCTGAGGCGTTGCTGTCGGAATCAGGATATTCGGGCCTTGTTTCGTGAGCTTCTCGGCGATCGCTTGGGCCACCTTATAAATATCGCCGGCTCCCATCACCAGAACGAGATCCCCGGCCCGCGCCGTTGCAAAAAGTTGCTGGGTCAGGCGCTGTAAATCCGGCTCGTAGGTCACCCCGGCCTGGCCAGTGCTCCGTACCACGTTGTAAATCGTCTGGCCGCTGACGCCGGCAATCGGCGCTTCGCTGGCAGCATATACATCGGTCAGAAATAGCTGGTCGGCGTTTTTAAAAGCAGTCGCAAATTCTTTTTGCAGGGCCTGGGTTCGTGAATAGCGGTGCGGCTGGAATGCCGCAATAATCCGTTGGAACCCCAGGGTCCGCGCGGCCGCCAAGGTCGCGGCTATTTCCGTCGGGTGATGCGCGTAATCGTCCACCACGACGATCCCGTCGCCATCGTACCGGCGTTCAAACCGCCGTTTCGCGCCGGTAAATTTTACGACTGCCGCGGCAACTTTTGCAAACGGCATTCCCAGCTGATCGGCCACGGCCACCGCCGCCAACGCATTCACAATGTTCTGGCGGCCGGGAATCACCAGCTCAATTTCCCCCAGCCGCTGGTCCCGGCAAATGACCGTGAACCGTGAACCGCGATTCGTCGACGCGATCTCAATCGCCCGATAATCGGCTTGGTCGGTCAGTCCGAATGAAATTGCGGCCCGGCTTTCCCGGGCCAACGCCACGCAGTTTGCGCAGTCCGCACAGTAAAATACCGTGTTCAAGGTGCTCCGGAAAAACGACTCAAAATTCGCCAGCAACCCATCCATCGTCCGATGGTGATCGAGGTGTTCGGCTTCGATGTTCAGGCACACCGAATATTGCGGGGTAAATCCAATCAGCGTCCCGTCGCTCTCATCGGCTTCGGCCACGAAATACTTGCCCGCGCCCGATTGGGCATTGGTCCCCAGGACCGGCACGTGGGCACCGATACAAAAGCTGGGCGCGCTATCGCTGCGCGTCAACACCTGGGCGAGCAGGGCGGCGGTCGTGGTCTTGCCGTGCGTCCCGGCGACGGCGATGTTGTTCGCATGGGTCATCAGGGCCGTCAACAACAGCCCGCGCCGGACTGCGGGAATTTTCAGCTCTGCGGCGGCCCGTAATTCCTCATTCGCTTCGGTCACGGCCGAGGTATAAACCACCAGCTCGGTATCCGGTCGCACGTGTTTTGCCGCATGCCCCACATAAGTTTTTGCACCCAGCTTCTTCAAGCCCGTGGTCTCGCCGTTCGGCGCCAGATCCGAGCCGGTCACGGTGTGCCCCTGCTGCAGGAGCAAGCGAGCCAAACCGCTCATGCCACACCCGCCGATGCCAACGAAATGCACGCGGCGCGGCTGCGCTCCCAGCAAATCGATCAATTGTTGCCTAGTCAGCATACGTCTCCACCAAATCCGCAATCCGTTCGGCGGCATCCGACACGGCCAACGTTCGCGCCGCCTGCGCCATTACTGCGCGCGCGGCGGCATTCGCCAACAAATTATGAAGCACAACCGGCAGCTGGGTGACCGGTTCTGCCAGCCGGGCCGCGCCAATCCGTTCAAAAACTTTTGCGTTATACCACTGATGGTTGCCGGCAGCCTGCGGATACGGCAGCAAGATCGACGGTAACCCGAACACGGCCAGCTCGGTCAACGTCGCTGCCCCCGACCGGCCAATCACCAGGTCCGCCGCACTGTACGGCCATTCCATTTCACTGCAAAAACTCATGACATTGGCAGGAAATCCGGCCTCGGCATACGCCGCGCGCACCAACGCTTCATCCCGCGGCCCGCTCAAATGCACAAATTGGGCCCGCGTTTTCCAATCCGCCAGGTCGGGCAGCGTCGCCACCACCGCTTCATTAATCGCGCGCGCGCCCTGGCTGCCGCCCATGACCAAAACAGTCAACCGTTGCGGGTCGAGTCCGAGCCGCCCATGGGCGCCGGCCAACTTGCCGTGCCGGAGGGTTTGCCGAATCGGTGTCCCGGTGACTGTCACCGGCGTCCGGCCAAAAAATTTTGCGCAATCCGGCACGCCGACGGCAATGTGATCCGCCAATTTGCCGGACCACCGGTTCGCCTTGCCGGGGATTGCATTCGATTCGTGAATCAACTTCACGCCCCGCCGCCGCCAACCCGCTGCCAGCACGGCCGGCGCCGACGTGAACCCGCCCATGCCCAGCACTGCATCGGGTTCAAACTGCCGGCATTCCTCCAGGCAATCGCCCACCGCCCGCGCCAACCGGACGCAAAACCGCCCCAGGCCCCGCACTCCGGAATACCCCACGGCGGAAATGGACCGGACTGTAATTGCGGCAGTTCCCAGCGCGGCCTGATCCACGGCTTTTTCCGAAACCAGCAATTTCACTTCATGGCGGCGGCCGGCCAGCATTTCTGCGACTGCCAGACCGGGAAATAAGTGGCCGCCCGTTCCACCACAGGCAATCAACACTCTCATGAGCCGGACTCCCGGTGTGAAAAAAACTCCTGTTCGACTGCCTGGGTTTCCGCCGCGCCATGCCGATAGATACTGAACAACATTCCGATGGCCACCAAATTCATCATGACGTTGGAGCCCCCATAGCTGAGGAACGGCAACGCCAGCCCTTTCGTCGGCAACCACGCGGTGACCACACCAATATTAATCAGTGTTTGCAGGCCGATCATGATGGTAATGCCACAGCCGAGGTACTGTCCGAATAAATCTGGAGCGCGCAGGCTGATGATGATGCCGCAGCCAACCAACACCACGAAACAGGCCAGCACCGCCAGCACACCAATGAGTCCGAGCTCCTCTCCCACGATTGGAAAAATGAAATCAGTATGGGCTTCCGGCAGGTAAAACATTTTTTGCCGGCTATTCCCGAGCCCGAGGCCGTTGATGCCACCAGAGCCGAACGCCAACATGGCCTGCCAGACTTGATAGCCGGGACCCGCCTTGTATTTTTCGAGATCGGTGAACGCCAGCATCCGGCGCATCCGGACCGGATTGTGCGAAATCAGCACGGCGAACCCGGCGATCCCCGCTATAATTGTCGGCCCGAGATAGCGGAGGCGAACCCCCGCGATAAACATCATGGCCACCGCAACCGCGGCCAATAAGGCGGTCGTGCCGAAGTCCGGCTCCGCCAAGACCACCAAGCAGGTTCCACCCACCACTGCCATCGGCAGCAAAAACCCGCGCCCAAACCGGTCAATCCACCGTTTTTCTTTGGCCAAATAATGGGCCAGCCAGGTAATGAGCGCCAGTTTGGCAAATTCGGACGGTTGCACGCGAATGCTGCCCAAGCCAAGCCACCGCCGCGCTCCGCTGACCTTGATTCCGATGTGCGGAATGAGCACCAACAACAACAGTATTCCCGCTGTGATCAAGGCGGGTTTTGCCAGCGCCCGGAGGCGCGGGTACGGCGTTGCCGCCATGATCGCACACAACACGCCGCCCAACGCCATCCAGACCAGTTGGCGCTTCAGCAGATAATTCGCGTCCCCGTATTTGTCCCGGGCTTGCAGCGAACTGGTGCTGAACAGCATGACCACACCAACCGTCACGAGGATCAGCGTGACGACCAGTAATGTGATGGCGGCTTTGTTCACAGATCAAATCGCGCCGGCGCGGCGGCGGCCCGTTCGGCCGCCGCCACAGCCCGGTGCGAATCAGGTTTAGTTCACAGTGGAAACGATCGGGGCGGCAATTGCCGGCGTGGCGGATGTCACCGGCGTCGACGCGGACGGGATGACAAGCTTTTGACTCACGCTCACGCGTTTGCCGTCACTGATGTTGTTGGCCTTCATCAGGTCGGCAACGGAAACATTGTATTTCTTCGCGATGCTGCCCAGCGATTCGCCGATATCCACAATGTGGGTCGTCGCAGCGTTGTCAGCATGCAGACCGGGCTGGACTTCGGCGGGACTGGCCGGCGCGGCCGGGGCAACCGTGCTGGCAGTCGCCGAGGTGGCCGACGCTGGGATGGTGAGCTTCTGGTTGACCTTGAGCGCGTCGCTGGTCAGGTTGTTCGCCTGCTTGAGCGCGGACACACTGACGTTGTTCGCTTTCGCGATCTTCCAGAGCGAGTCACCGGACTTGACGGTATAGCTGTTCCCACCGACGGCGGGGGCCGCGGTGACGGGAGCAGTCGGGGCGGCGGCGGTGGCCACGGCGGTCACCGGCGCTTCCGCTTTCGCCGGAATGGTGAGCTTCTGGCCGATCTTGAGGGCGGCTGTCTTGGTGAGTTTATTCGCACTGGCGAGTTCGCTCAATTTGACGTGTTCCGCTTTCGCGATCTTCAGCAACGTTTCACCCTTCTTGACGACATACGTGCGGGCAGCGGGGGCCGCGGCAACCGGAGCCATCGGCGCGGGGGCGACCGGGGTCAGGCTGGCGGGCGCCGGCAGGGCGGGCGGCAGCGTTTGGGCGGTCGTGTCGGCCGGCACCGGAGCGGCGTTGGTGACGCCTTCATCCGCGGGGCTGGTGGCCGCCATTTCCGGCGCTTTGGCGCGCGAGCAACCTTCGAACACGAAGATTCCGCCGATCACTAATACATGCAAGACAACGACGATCAATACGACTTTCGATACTTTCATTTTTCCTTTCGCTACGTTTATTTATTGGGTTGGTTGGTTGATTGTTCGGGGACGTTGTAGTCGCGCTCGGCAAGCGCGGCTGCCCTCACCGAGGGCGGCTACAACAGGGCTAAAACTTCCTTCTTAAACTCTTCGCCGCGATGTTCATAGTTTTGGAACATGTCAAAACTGGCGCACGCCGGGGACAACAACACCGTATCGCCACGATGCGCATGGCTGACCGCCAGCCGCACCGCCTCGCCCATCGTTTCGGCCCGTTCGCAGGGGGTCACATCGCCCCACGCACGGTCGATTTTTTCCTGAGTCTCGCCGATGAGCACGGCCAGTTTGACTTTCTCTGCAATCACCTCCTTGATGCTGGAGAAGTTGAGTCCTTTGTCGCGCCCGCCGGCAATCAAGACCACCGGGCCCGGCAACGCGCGCAACGCCTTCTCCACTGCGTCCACGTTCGTTGCCTTGGAATCGTTAATAAATGTCACCCCGTACTTGGCGGCGACCATTTCGCACCGATGCGCTTGCGGGCAATAACTTGCCAGCGCTTCGCGGATGGCGGCGACCGGCAATTGCAACGCCAATCCGGCGGCAAATGTCGCCAGGATGTTTTCCGCGTTGTGCAATCCCCGCAAATGGGTCTCGTCCATTTTCAGTAAAATTCCGTTGGCCTCGGGCCGCCGGCACCAAATCGTCTGCCCATCTGCCGCATCCACCCACAAATCGGCCGTCGGACCGTACGCACTGAAAGTCAGGAGCCGCGCCTTGGGCTGCACCCCAATCCGCTGAAGCCACTGCCAGACTTCCACGCTGACGATGGCGTAGTCCTCCGCCGTCTGATTCACAAAAATTCGCGCCTTCGCCCGAGCGTACTCCTCCAGCGAGCCATGCCGATCGAGATGATCGGGCGTCAGATTCAACCAAATCGCAACGTTCGGCCGGAACTGTTCAATGGCCTCCAATTGAAAGGAGCTCGTCTCCACCACCAAGGCATCCAACCCCGCGCTCTGTTCGACTGCATCCGACAACGCATTGCCAATATTCCCCGCCGCAAAGGCCCGTTGGCCGGCCGTTTCCAGCATCCGGTGGATTAATTCTGTCGTTGTCGTTTTTCCGTTTGTGCCGGTAATTGCGATGATCGGGCACAAGCAATAGCGGTAGGCCAATTCCAATTCACTCATGACCGGGGTTTTTTGCCGGCGCAATTCCGTCACCACCGGCCGCTCCGGCGCGATCCCGGGACTTAACACGGCAAAATCAAACCGGGCGGCGGCATCGAAATGATTGCCCAACTCGACGCGGACGCCAATCTGGCGCAGCCGATTGGCGCGCTCCGTCAATTCGGTGGTATCCCCTTCATCACGGACAACGACATGCGCGCCGTCCCGCTGCAACAACGCCGCCGCCGCCATCCCGCTGCGGCCCAGCCCCAGCACCAGCACGTCCCGATTTTTGACATCAATCGTTTGCATAATTTACCTCAACTTCAGCGTGGCCAGTCCCAACAGCGCGCAGATCACCGAGAGCACCCAGAAACGAGTGGTGATCTTGGTCTCGGTCCAGCCGAGATGTTCGAAATGATGATGGATGGGCGTGCGCAGAAAAACCCGGTATTGTTTGCCCCGCAGTTTGCAGCCGGCCACTTGAATCACAACCGAAGCCGCCTCCATCACAAAAATCCCGCCGACAATCACCAACACCAGCTCCTGCTTGATCATGAGCGCCACCGCGCCGATCAGTCCGCCGATGGCCAACGAGCCGGTATCGCCCATGAACACTTCGGCGGGGTGACAATTGAACCAGAGAAACCCGAGGCTGGCGCCGATCAGCGCCGCGCACACCACCGTCAGCTCGCCACTGCCCGGGACAAAGGGCACCTGCAGATAGCTGGCAATCTTCGAATTGCCGGCCACAAACGTCATGATCGCAAACGTCAAGGTGACCGTCAGCGTGCAGCCGATGGCCAGCCCGTCCATGCCATCGGTTAAGTTGACCGCGTTGGAAGAAGCCGTCACGACCACCGCGAACCAGACGAGCATCAGCCAGCCCAGATCCGCGATGACCGGCTTCTTGAAAAATGGCAGATAAAATTCCCGGGCGAGCTTGCCGACATGGGGATGCGTGGACAAATACAAGGCTAGGGCCCCCCCGCAGAGCAGTTGCGCAATGAACTTGGTCCGCGCACTCAAGCCTTTCGTGCTGTGCACGCTGACCTTGGACAGATCGTCGAGGAATCCGACAAAACCGAGGCACAAGACTGTCGCCAGACAGAGCAAGACCATGGGATTGTCCGGCCGCGCCCAGAGCAGCGTGGCGTCCACCACCGCCCATAAAATCAACACGCCCCCCATGGTCGGCGTCCCGCGCTTCGCCCCGGCTTTCGCCGCGAGCGACCCCAGTTCGTCGGCGCCGCGGATGGGCTGACCGAACTTCAACTCGGTTAACTTCCGAATCATCCAGGGCCCGCTGAGGATACAAATCAGCAACGCGGTAATCGCGGCAAAAACCGCCCGGAACGTCGTGTATTGAAACACGCGCAACGGCGGCAACCAACCCGTCAATTTGCTCAGATAAAACAGCATTCCCCTGGTCCTTCATTCCTTGATTACTTCAGTGCAAACGCCTCCAAAACTTTCTCCAGATGCACACCCCGCGAGCCCTTCAACAACACAAAGTCACCGTCCCGCAACCGCCAGCGCAGCGTGGCAGTCGCTTCCGCCGCGTCGGCCACCGCCACCACCCGGTGCGCCGCCAACCCGGCCGCCAATGCGCCCTCCGCAATCCCGCGCGCGTGCGGACCGACCGTTACCAGCAAAGCCAGCCCGGCTTGAGCCGCCAACCCGCCAATTTCCTGGTGCGCCGCCACTGTGTGCGTGCCCAGCTCCAACATATCGCCCAAGACCGCCACCTTGCGGCCGGCCACCGGCGTCTCCTGCAGCATCGTGAGCGCCGCCTTCATCGAGACCACATTGGCGTTGTAGCAATCGTTGACGAACCGGATGCCGGCCAGCACCTGCTGCTGCATCCGCATCCCGGGAAACTCCATGGTTTCGAGGCCTTCGCGAATTTCGTCCAGATCCAAGCCTTGCATGTAGCCGACTGCTGCCGCCTGCAGCGCATTGTAAATTTGATGGCGGCCCAGCGTCCGCAACCGGATCAACACATCGCCCCGTTTTTTGGCAATGTTCAGCCGGAACTTCAGGTCTCCGTTGATTTTGATTTCACTGGCTCGGAGGTCGGCAAAGTTTTCAATCCCCACGCTCACGACCACCGCGCGGGTCCGCGCCCGCAATTCCGCAAACCACGGGTCATCCGCGTTCAGCACCGCCAACCCGTCGGCCGGCAAGGCCTCCAGCAACCGGCCCTTTTCCCGGGCGACCCCGGCCTCGTCTCCGAAAAATTCAACATGCCCCAGGCCGATATTGGTAATCACGGCAATTTGCGGCTGGCAAATCCCCACCAGCGTCGCAATCTCGCCGGGATGATTCGTCCCGAGTTCCAGCACCCCAAAATCGTCGCTGGCCCGCAACCGCAATAAGTTTAACGGCATCCCAATGTGGTTGTTTTTATTCCCGGTGGTCTTGGTCACGCTAAATCGCTGGCCGAGGACGGCGGCAATCATCTCCTTGGTGGTGGTTTTGCCGGAGGAACCGGTAATGCCAATGACGCGGGTGGTGAGGGGCAGCTGCCGGCGGTAGTTCGTTGCGAGTGTGTGCAATGCGGTGAGGGTGTCTGGCACTTGTAACAGCGCCAGAGCACTAGGTGAGTTTATTGCACTGGTAGGATGGTGCGAGACTACCGCCGCAGCTGCCCCCCGTTGGACTGCGTCATTCAGAAATTCATGCCCATCAAACCGCGGGCCGCACAACGCGATAAAACAATCGCCCGGCGTCACGGCACGCGAGTCAATGCCGACGTGCTGGACGGGCGTGGCGGGATCGCCTTGAATAATCTGAGCGTTGCACAACCGGGCAATGTCACCGACACGCATGATGGGATTTTGGTTACCGAAAGTTAATGTGCCGCGCGGAGCCTGGCGCACCGCGCCGCCGGCCCGCTGAGTTCGAAAGTAATCGGCCACGACCTGCCGGTCGCTGAACGGGATGAATGTGCCGGCGATTTCCTGATACGTCTCATGCCCCTTGCCGGCAATCAGCACGCTATCACCGGGCTGCGCGAGATCGAGGGCGCGTTCGATCGCTTCCCGCCGCTCCGCGATCACGACATAGCGGTCGGCGGTGCCCGCCGGGAAACCGGCCGCGACCTGCCGGAGGATTTCCCGCGGATCTTCGGTGCGGGGATTGTCGCTGGTTAAAATCGAAAAATCGGCCAATTCCTGGGCCGCCTGCCCCATCGGGGCACGCTTGCCGGGATCCCGATCGCCGCCACAACCAAAAACACAAATCAGCCGGCCGGCCGTCAGTTCGCCCACGGTCGTCAGCACATTCCGCAATGCATCTTCGGTATGGGCATAGTCCACATACACACCCAACGGCTGACCGGTCGGAATCCGCTCCAACCGGCCGGGAACCGCCGGCAGCTCCGCCAGCGCGCGCTCGATGGTGGCCAGGTCAATCCCCAGTGCCACCGCCGCGCCAATCGCCGCCAGCGCATTGTGGACATTGTAACGGCCAATCACCGGCAGCCTGATCGGTACGCTGCCCAGCGGGGTGCGGACAACAAAATACGTCTCGTCCGCTGACACGCGGATGTCGGAAGCGCTGATTGCCGCATCGCCGAGTACGCCGTACGTCACGACGGCGTTTTCCCCACCCAGGCCAGCAATCAACCGGCGCCCGTATTCGTTGTCCGCATTCACCACCGCTTGGCCGCGCTTGTGCATGGCACCGAGCCCGGCAAACAACCGTGACTTCGCTTTGAAATATTCTTCCATCGACCCGTGGTAATCGAGATGGTCTTGCGACAGGTTGGTGAAGATCGCCACGTCGAAGTCAATCCCGGCCACCCGCTTCCGGTCGAGCGCATGCGAGCTGACTTCCATCGAAACCCCGGCGCAATCGGCCCGCAACATCTGGCGCATCAAATCCTGGATTTCAACCGACTCCGGCGTCGTTCGCGCCGCCGGAATGATGCGCTGGCCGACTTGATATTGCACCGTCCCGAGCAGCCCCGTCCCGAGACCCGCCGCTTCCATGATCGCTTTGACCATGAACGCGGTCGTGGTCTTGCCATTCGTGCCGGTCACGCCGACGACTTTGAGTTCCTGCGAGGGATGATGGTAAAAACTGGCCGCCGCCAACGCCAACGTCTGCCGCGCATCGTCCACCCGGATCCGGGTCGCCCGCGGGTTGAGACCGCTATCCTGTTCGAGGACAATGGCCGCCGCCCCACGATCGATGGCCGCCTCCACAAACCGGTGGCCATCAGTCTTTTCGCCGGGCATTGCCACAAACATATTTCCCGGCTTCACCCGGCGGGAGTCGTAGGAAATCCCGGTAATATCACGGTCCAATGAACCTTCGACGGCCAACGGATGCACAGTTTGGAGAATCTCGGCGAGTTTCATCAGAGCTTCGCCACCTTTTTTTCTTCCACGTCCGGAAATTGCGGCGGGATGGAGAGATATTGCGTTACTTTTTCTGCCACACCACGAAAGACAGGGCCCGCCACCGATCCGCCGTAATAGGCGCCGCCGACTGGATTATCGAGCGACACCAAAATTGCAATTTCCGGATCCGCCGCCGGCAGATAGCCAATAAACGACGAATAATATTTTTTGACGTACTGCCCGTTCTCAATTTTTTCCGCTGTCCCGGTCTTCCCGGCCACGTCGTAGCCCTTGACCGCGGCCTTGGGCGCAGTCCCCTCCGGGGTCGGCACGCGGCGGAGGGCGGTCGCCATCAAAATGCTTGCGCGCAGGGTGATCGGCTGACCAACCTGCTGCGGCTGAAACTTTGCGACCGGAACGTTATTCTCATCCACCACGCTCTTGATGATGACCGGCTTCATCAAGTGGCCTCCGTTGGCGATGGCATTCATCGCCATCATCATCTGCAAGGGGGTCGCGGCAATTTCGTGGCCCATCGGAATCCGGCTGATGGAAAGCGGATTCCATTTCGCCAACGGATGCGCGATCCCGGAAACTTCCCCGGGCAGATCGATGCCGGTCTTATGCCCAAACCCGTAGGCGCGAATGTAGCTGTACAAGCGGGCGGCTCCGAGTTTGGTGATCCCGATCTTGGCGGCCCCGATGTTGCTGGAATGGAACAATATTTCTTCCACGCTCAAAACCCCATACGGATGGGAATCATGCAGGACCCGCCCGGCAAACGACCACGCCCCGTGCTCGCAGTCAAAGCGGTCCGCCAGCGTCACCAAGCCCTCGTTCAACGCGCCGGAGCAAACCACGATTTTGAAGGTGGAGCCTGGTTCTGCCACGTCACTCACACAGCGGTTGCGCCGCGCGTCGGCGGGAAACGCGCCGGGATTATTCGGATCAAAGGTCGGCCGGCTGCTCATCGCCAAGATTTCACCGGTCTTGGGCCGGGAAACGATAATCACACCCGCTTGGGGGTGAAAGTCGGCCATCGCCTTCTCCAACTCCACCTCGGCAATGTGCTGGATCACCTGGTCCACGGTCAGCACCACGTTAAACCCATCGCGCGGCCCGATTTCTTCGTCCCGCAAAGCTCGGATCTCGCGTCCTTTCCGGTCGCGCTCGATAATCTCGTAACCGGCCACGCCGGACAGATATTTATCCAAACCGGCTTCGATTCCCTGCACGCCTTTGTGGTCGGCATCCACAAACCCGATCACATGACTTGCCAGCGGGCCGTTCGGGTAGGTGCGGAGAAATTGATCTTCGAAGACCAGCCCTTTGATTTTCAGTGCCTTGATTTGGGAGACGGTGTCCTCGTCCACTTTTAATTTGAGCCGGACGTACTTGCTGGAGCCGGTCAGATGCGCGACCAAGGCCGACTCGTCCATCTTCAGCAGGGGCGCGAGTTGGTGGGCAATGGCGGGCGCATTGGAAGTCGTGAGGCTCGGGTCGGCGGCCACAATCCGGACGGATTGGCTATTGGCGAGCAGATAACCATTACAATCCCGGATCTCGCCGCGCCGGCCGTGCCGATGAACGACCTGTTCGCGATTGGCGGCCGCTTCCCGGCTGAGCGCGGCATGCCGGAAAACCTGTAAATCCACCAGCCGACACATCAAGGCCGTGACCGCCAGGGAGAGCCCGGTCACAACCATCAAGGCACGCTGGCGGTGGGTCAAGGCGATCATCGGGACGCCACCACTTTGGTTGCCGGTTTGCTGGACCTACCGGTTTTGGGTGCGCTGGCCGGGGTGACCGGCGGCAAGAAACGGGCATCCCATTCGGGACCGGGTTCAAGCAGGCGGATGGTTTGCGTTTCCTTGGGTGCCACGAGACCGAGATTGGCCTGCTGGCAGCGGGCTTCGAGATAGACGGGCGACTTGAGTTGCGCGAGTTGCGCGGCGAGCATCGTATTGCGCTTCTCGGCGGCGGCAAAAGCCGTTTCGCGTTTTTTGATTTCGTCGCCGAGCCGGTAAATCTGATTTTTCTGCCAGACGTAGCCGACCCCAATTGTAGCGATGGCGAGACACGTGAACAATGACTTGGCAACATTGCCAAACCGCAACGACTCGCGTTTCCGATTGCTTCTCATGCTTCCAAATGACTCAGGGCGTCGCCTCCTTGGTGCGACGCCCGGCGGGGTTCCCCACCCCCATTAAATCTTTTCGGCCACTCTAAGTTTTGCGCTCCGCGCGCGTGGGTTCCGTCCCACCTCCTCCGAGGTCGACATCACCGGCTTGCGCGTAACGAGGCGGAGTACTTCCTGACGCCCACAGGCACAACCCACCAACTGCGGCGGACAAACACAGCCCGTGCTCAGCCGCACAAAAAACTGCTTCACGATCCGATCTTCCAGCGAGTGGAAACTGATCACGGCCAACCGCCCACCCGCTCGCAACACATTCACAGCGCCCACCAATCCGCGTTGCAAATTTTCCAACTCGCGATTCACCTGAATCCGCAGCGCCTGAAACACCCGGGTGGCCGGATGGATCCCGCCGCCCCGTTTCGGCCCGAGCACCTGCTCGACCAAGCTGGCCAGTTGGGTTGTGGTTGTAATGGGTTGCCGGGCTCGTTCGCGGTCGATCCGCTGCGCAATCGCACGCGCGCGGCGCTCTTCGCCGTACACCCGGAAAATCCGTGTCAACTCTTCCACACTCGCTTCTCGAAGAACATCTGCGGCGGCCGGCCCGGCGGCGCGATTCATGCGCATGTCCAGCGGACCTTCGCGCTGAAAACTAAACCCGCGCGACGGTTCATCGAACTGGCGGGAGCTCACGCCCACGTCAAACACCAGCCCGTCCACCGCTGTAACACCCAGACTCATCAACGTCTCCTGCAGCTCGGCGAAGTTGGCGTGCAACAATTGCACGCGACCTTCGTGCGCCGCCAGCCGTTCCCGGCTGGCTGCCAGCGCCTCGTCGTCACAGTCCAGCCCAATCACGCGCCCCTCCGGCGCACTGGCCCGCAAAATTCCTTCTGCGTGCCCGCCGCCGCCGACGGTACAATCCACGTACAACCCGCCCGGGCGCGGCTGCAACTGCGCAACGACTTCCTCCAACAAGACCGGTGTGTGGTAGGTCATTCGGTAGGTGGAATCGGTAAAAATTTATTCCCCACGACTCCGTTCCACGCCGACCCGACCGTCACAACCAATCCGCTTGAAATTTCATGGCCGCGCCTCGCGCCGGCCCGCACTCCAAACGCGCTCCACCAATCCCGACATCCGGGTGTGGTCACGCTTCACGTTCGCCACGGCGTACACCGTGGATTCGTCAATCAAATCTGAAATCATTTCCGGCAACTGCCCGGTCGCCAGTGTTGCGCCATCCGCTGCCGCCGGCCCGCGCTGGTCTAATTTGGGAAATGGATTCAGGGTCGGCAGCCGAAATTGCCGCGCGCCACTGGTGAGACCGGTGACGCTACCATTCACATTAAACAACCCCGCCATGCCATTCCGTTCCATCATCGTGCCTCAAATTCCAAGTTGCCGCGTTGACTCCGTAAAATTTGCCGCCGTGTTATTCGTCACGGCTTCCAAGCGCGCCGGCGACCAAATTTCAAAGCCCCGTAGCACGCCCACCAAAACGGCTTCACCGGTAATCCCAGCGTGCCGCAATAAATCCTCCGTCAAAGTAATGCGCCCCTGTTTATCGCAGGGTGTCCCGTGGGCATTGCCGCCAAGCAACCGCAAGGTGTCATTCTTTTCGTATTCGCCGATTCCGATCTCGTCCGCCTTATCGATCATCTTGTCCATTGCCGTTTCCGTCAGGACATAGAGATGCTCTTTCGGGTGTTGCAACACGTAGAATTCCTGCGCGCCACTCGCTGCCGCTCGCCATTTTGCCGGGATCGCCACACGATTCTTCTCATCGACTGAATGCCGAAACGTGCCGACGAACACCGTTCTTTTTAATGCCTTAACCATTTGGACTCGTGGTACCTCCTTGTCACCACCAATCCCCACTACTCCCCACCTTGTCCCACAAACCGGCAAAAGCGTCAATAATTATTTTGGAAAATAGATTAATAATTCAAGCAGCACCTATCCGGTCTGAGCAATGCGTTAATACCCGTGAAAAGCCGTTATTTTCCGTACCGGCGCGGGTTTGGTGAGGGTTGGGCGGGTTAATCTGCGGTTTGAGCAATCGGACGGCGGTTGAGGGCTAAAAAGTCGAGAGTTGAGGGTTAACGGCCGGTGAGTGCTGTAAATACCGATTCAATGCCGCGTGAAGGCACGTTTATTTAATGCCCATATATATATGAGCGATCGTTGAGGAAGTTTTTCCGGCGACGGGGCGCGGCCAGTCGAATTACCCAAAAATCTGATTTGGCAGATTAAAGCGGCGAATGATCGCCTTGAGCATACCAGGGCGAACATCACGGCCCTTGTGGAATGTCATTGGAAATGATTCAGAGCGACCGTTGATATTGGGGTGAAAGATCATCCGTTCCGACCCCTTTCCGCGATTTGTAAAAAACTCAAACTGGCGGTCGTGGTCCCGCAGTTTGCGAAGAACGTCCTCAGGCTTTTGAGGACGCGGCAAGACAGTCCCCGGTTATGCGGCGGAACCGATTGGTCCGGCTGACCGCCGGCTGGTCCGCACGGTCGAGAAAAATGCAGGTGGCTTCAAAATTAAATCCGAGCGAGCGAGCGGGCGTGATCTGATTGCGCAAGGCGGCCTGATGCGCTTTTTCCCAGCAGTCAAAAAACTCCTTCGGAGCCGGATGCACAACCATCTCCGATTTTTTTTGTTGGGAGGCAAAAGTGATCTGCATGCGGATCATGTCGTCGAGATTCTTCAACGCCTCCGCGTGTGTGGACCCGTAGCCCAAGAGATCGAACTCAAGCGCGTGAGCTACAAATTCACCATCCTCTTCTTTCAATAAGACTCGGATTGGTAACTTATAGATGTGTTTTTCCATGACTCGCCCTTTTTACCGTCGGACGGACCCAAGCTAAAACCTGCTTTTGATCGACGCCGCAGACTCTGCACTCATCCGAGAAAGGCTACTCGCGCTAACCGCCTCGCGCAAGTCAAAATTTACAGTCAAAATTGTACAGGGTGGGATTGGCGCGGAGCCAGGCGAGGATTTTTAGGCGACGGGGCGCGGCCAGGCCGTTTCGGAAAGTCCTGAGTCCATAGTCCCCCTCGACCCTGCTCGGGACCCTGAGCTTGTCGAAAGGCTGAGTCCCCAGTCCTCAGCACGGCTATTTCTTGCCGGTCACTGGAAGCCTTTAGACTTAGCCGATCTACGCCACATGACATGCAACTCAAAAGTCGCGTCGGTTTCTTCGATCTGCTTAACCTTGATTATTTTAATGTCAGAGATTTCTCCAGTCATCCGATCAGTAATCGGACAGGTCATGACTCCATCGAGGGCAGCCCCAACAAAGCCGCCACGTCAGTGACGTGGCCTACAAAAGGAACAATTCTTTTATTAGAACCCTGTTTCAAAAGTCCCCCCTGCGGACGGCGCGAAGCTCAGTTGGTCCCGCGACTGCGGGAAGCCCTACAATTGCCAGGGAATCCGGTTGTAGGCAAGCCCGACGGGCTGCCAGCCGAAAGTTCCGACTTTCAAAACACGTTCTTAGTCGGCTGCACTTGGCCCAAACATAAACACAAGCGCCCGCCAGACGCGATCCCGCCAACAGCGTTCGTTATGCGCGTGCCCCTTAACTTCGAGGTGCAATAAGTCCACCGCGTCTTGCCAGCCCCGCGACCGGTAGAGCGCCGCAACTTTCCGCGTCAGCACGACGCCATCCGCGACCGTGCCGCTGTCCAGATACAGCCGTAAATTCTGATGATCGAGCGCAGCCAGGTAATCGAGAAACGATTGCCGCTGCCGGTCGCGAACTTGGAACGCGCCAGACAAACAGATTACCTTCCCAATTTTTTCAGGCCGCTGGTGGGCCAGCCATAATGCCACCAATCCACCGAGTGAAGAACCCAATAACGCCACATCGCTGCGGCGCTGTTTTGCTGGAAAATTCTTCTCGATGTAGGGCTTGACCACTTCACAAATAAAATCCCCATACGGATGACCCCGGCCATCCAGAAAACTTCGGCGCGGCGTATAATCCCGGTACCGCTCGTCGCTGTTGGGTATTCCCACCAGAATCACCGGTTCAATTTTCCTGTCGGCTGCGAGCTCGTCGACGATCCGGTTCAGATACCAGCCCCCGTGGCCAAAACAACAGTGCGGATCATCCCAAAGATTTTGGCCGTCCTGGCAGTAGATCACCGGGAATTTTTTCCGCGGGTGTGCGGCCGCCGCTTCCGGCAGATACACATAAATCGGCCGCGGGGAGAATGGACCCGTGCGCGGCGACACCGCCTCCGCAGCCACAACGTGGAAGCGCGGAGAATCCGGGAATTGCATCAGGCCTGCTTCGGGAACAACGGTGTGGCAGTCCCGATTTTTGTGCCGGCGGGTAAGCCGCCCCAGGCGAGTTCCGCCGGCAAGGAGCCGGTCAAGGCTCCCACGCCCAACTGGTCACGCATCTGCCCGGCAATGGTCGGCATGACCGGCAACAGCGCCACAGATATCAAGCGCACTGCTTCGAGAAGATTGTAAAGGACGGCATCAAGGCGCGCCGCCTGGTCGGGCGCTTTGGCCAGCTTCCACGGAGCGTTTTCCTCGACGTACCGGTTCGCGCGGATGATGAACAATCGCAATTCCGCCAGCGCACCGGTCAGGTCCAGTTTTTCCAGGCGCGCCTGATACGCGCCAAAAGTTTTCGCGGCTTCGGCCTGCAAATCAGCGACCGAGGTCGCCGGCACCAGCCCCTGCCGGTAGCGGTGGAGCATGGCGAGCGCGCGATTGACCAAGTTCCCCAATTCGTTGGCAAGATCGGTATTGTAGACCTCAATGAATTTGGCTTCGGCAAAATCGCTGTCGTTGGCCGCAAGCGGTCCGTTGCTGGCGAGATAATACCGGAGCGCATCGAGGCCATAGGTCGCCACGTAGCGATCGATCCGTTCGAGGTCAATGAAGTTGCCGAGGCTCTTGCTCATTTTTTGGCCTTCGCTGATCCAGAAGCCATGCGCATACACATGCCGGGGCAAGGGCCGTTTCAAGGCGAGCAACATCGCCGGCCAGATGACCGCGTGAAACCAGAGAATATCCTTGGCCAGCAAATGCACATCCGCCGGCCAATATTTACTCCGGTCCGGTGTGTCGACGGTCGAGAGGTAATTGATCAGCGCATCGATCCAAACGTAAATGGTGTGGGTCGCGTCGCCGGGCACTTTGATCCCCCAGTCACCGGCGTCCGTGCGCGAGATCGGCACGTCATTCAATCCTTCGCGGATGCGGTTCACCACTTCGTTCCGACGCTCATTAGGCTGAATGAAATCCGGCTGATCAGCGATCCGCTGGAGCAAGGGCTCGGCATACCGGCTGAGCCGAAAGAAGTAATTCTTTTCCTTTTTGCGGATGAGCGGTTTGCCGTTGAAAGGCGATTTGAACTCGTACTCCTTGGCCTTATTTTCTGGCAGATACTCTTCCTGTCCGGCGTCGTACCACCCTTCGTATTCGCCCAGATACACATCGCCGGTCTGCAACAACTCCCCCACGTACTGCTGCACCTTCGCCTTGTGCCGGTCTTCCGACGTGCGGATGAAATCGTCATTGGCGATGCCGAGTTTCTTGAACGTGTCCTGAAACGCCTGGGCATTCTGATCGGCCCACTGCTGTGGCGTCAACCCGTGTTGCGCGGCGGACTCGACGACCTTGGCCGCGTGTTCGTCGGTCCCCGTCAGAAAAAACACATCATCGCCGCAGAGCCGGTGATACCGGGCGACGATGTCCGCGATGGTGGTGGTGTAGACATGCCCGATGTGCGGGCGGTCGTTCACATAATAAATTGGCGTGGTGATGTAGAATTTCATTCCCGCCCTATCTTGGCACCTTCGCGCGATGTCGTCAACGCTGCCCGCGCGCAGAATTGGAGGCTTTCGTTGTGGTTACGATTGGTTCCAAGGATGGACGAAAGCATGCCTACCGAGTATGATGAGCACCGTGATCTATCTCGACCATAATGCGACGACATCAATCGGGCCGGAGGTCTTGGAGGCGATGATACCGTATTTGACTACGGAGTGGGGCAACCCATCTTCGTCGTACAAGTTCGGGTCGAAGTTGAAGGGCGTGCTTGAGTTGGCACGGGAACAGGTGGCGGAATTGATTGGGGCGCATGGGCGCGAGGTGATTTTCACATCGTGTGCAACGGAGAGCAATAATGCGGCAATTCATGCGGCGTTGCAGGCGACTGGCAAGCGGCACATCATTACATCGGCGGTCGAGCATTCATCGGTGCTGAACTACTGCAAGGCGCTGGAAGGCAACCACGGATCACACGGATATGCTGAGGGAGGGACAGACCGCCGGGCTGTCCGAGAACGGCAAGCGATTTACCACGAAACACACGAACAACACGAAAGCGGATACCGGGTGACATACTTGCCGGTGGACAGGGATGGGTTGTTGAAGCTGGCGGATTTAGAGAATGCGATCACGGATGATACCGCCGTGGTATCGTTGATGTGGGCGAATAATGAGACGGGGGTGTTGTTCTCGGTTAAGGAGATTGCGGAGATTTGCCGGGCACACGGGGTGTTGTTCCATTGTGATGCGGTGCAGGCGGCGGGGAAGATCGAGATTGATGTGTCCCGCGAAGGCGGGATGCCGGTCGATTATTTGTCGATTACCGGCCACAAGTTCCATGCGCCGAAAGGTGTTGGGGCGTTGTACGTGAGACGGGAAACACCGTTTTCGCCGTTGATTGTTGGCGGACACCAAGAGCGGGGGTTGCGCGGCGGGACGGAAAGCGTGCCCCTGATTGTCGGGCTGGGCAAGGCGGCGGAACTGGCGCGGAAGCACTTGCCGTGCTACGAGAAGAAAGTCCGTCCGTTGCGGGATGCGCTGGAGGAAGGCATTCTGAGTTCGATTCCGAACACGGAATTGAACGGCCATCCCGCCGACGCGGGACACCGGCTGGCCAACACATCCAACATCACCTTTCGCGGCATCGAATCTGAGGCGTTGCTGATCCTGCTCGACCAAGAAGGCATCTGCGCGTCGTCGGGTTCTGCATGCTTGGCGGATTCGGACGAGCCGTCGCACGTGGTGAAGGCGATGAAGCCAGAGTCAACAGCATCCCGGCAGATGATCCGGTTCTCATTAGACTTCACCAACACAGACGCTGAAGTCTCATCGGCAATCAATGCTGTCCGACGGTCAGTCAAAGCGTTGCTTGATTAGTCACCACGCGGTTAGGAGCATTGCGTTTGTTTCATTTGACGAAACAATGCGCGGTTTTGAGCGCGGGCATTCTCGAACAACTCGCGATTTTCCTCCAACAGCTTTGCGGCCTCCCGCGCTCCAGTTCGGAACTCAGCCCGGGACTGCCAGTCGAGCGTGCTGTGGAAGATGTCGTTGCGCATGATGTCTTCGATCATCGCTGCGTCCTCGGGAGTGCAATCTGTATCTTGGCAGATCATTTCGGCGTATGAACTCATGGCGTCATTCCTATGTTGTTGAGGTACTCGGTTGCCAACATCGAATACGTTGGGGTAATGCTCCGGGAAGTTTTACGAAAGCGACACCGGCTTCCAACTGCGTATCGGCAAACTCAGCGGCTTGCAATTTCCGCCCGAATACGCCTTCCAGAGCGCCTAACCCGCGCTTGCTTTGATTGCAGGCAAACGCGACCACCGTTCCAAGCTGGCTCGTAAAATCATCAGCCTCGCCTTCAAAGTCGCTTGGATCTTGTGACAGGAGCATGACGACCGAACCCTTCGAGCGTCCCTGCCGGACGAGATCAACCAATGACTCTGACCGGCGTTCGCGTAGTGTTTTCCGCGCTTCATCCACAACCAACAGATGACGGAGCACACGATATCCACTCGACACTGGCGAATCAGCTTGTTCGAGGATAAACGCACTGACCGCGTCCAACAAAACAAGCGTGACGAGCCGCTTCAACTCCTCCGGTAAAAGATGCAAACTCACAACCCATGAGCGCGTAAAGAACTGTGCGGGCTGCAATGTAGGCTCAAAGCACGGCATGTTGTTCCCGGTCATTTCATTCAAACGGCTGATGATGCTATCCGTCCCCGACTTACCATTGGCAAGCAGCGCGGATTCGTACCGGTCGCGAATTGTGTCCAAACTGCGACCACCACGGCTGTTAATAACATCTTGAATGGCGGATCGAAGCAAATCTTTTTGCAAGTCGCCGGGACTCTTGCAGCACATTACCAGCGTGTCTCGCAACCGCATCGCAGCACGAGCGATTTTCTGCGTCGGTGCTGTGTGTGGCGGGAGAAAGTTAAGTGGAAGAGGGTCTGTTCCAACTTCGATTCCGGTCACAGCAGAGCCGAGTACTTCGAATGGGCCAACAACCCTGCCACCTTCCACGAATTCACCCTTGGGGTCGATGAATAGAAACGGAATTCGAGCTTTCTGGACAAGCTCTATGGCAATTTGAGTACCGGTCATTGTCTTACCCTTGCCGATTGCGCCCATGAGCGCGATGTGTGGAGGCAATCCCGGTCCGTTGATGATAAAATCGATTGGTTCGTCGCGATCGGTCGTTCGGCTCACTGTGCCGACCTTCAATCGTATTTCGCCTTCGATTCCACTGGCGGGGACTCCATCAATATCCACATGTGCACCCCCTTCGGGCAGCAACTCGCTTAGTCGCTGTACCAACCGAATTTCATTGCCCTGACTTTGATCAAGTTCATCTTTAACCAAGCTGTATCCGCGCGCCCAATGTGCCTCGACCAAAGATCGAAAGTCATCAACCGTTGCCGTTGGCGAGAGTTTGCCATCAACAATCAGCGCACAAAGCCACAAGTCATCATAATCACCGAAGAGATACTCCCCCGGAATTGGCTTGTTGTAGAACTTTGTCCCGGTAGGTAATGGATCGGGCGGAGTCGGCTCGGCAAGTGATCTGCCAATCAGTAACCGCGCAGCTTCGTACCGGTATTGGAGACCAAAAGCCTTACGAATATTGTCCTCAAACGAGAACGAATCTTCGGTGGATTTGAATTGCGCCTTCCAGACTTGCTCTTTGAATTCGAGGTTCATAATTAGCGTTTGAAGTATTGGTTGGGGTAGACGATTGAGCCCTTCGCGTCTCCCTGAAATTCGACAAGGAAGGTCTGACGAATGGACTGCTCGATGGTATCCGTGTTACTAACCGCGTCTAGGCACACCGGGCTGGAAATGCCAGAGTGGGACGCATGCAGCAGCTACCAACCCACGTCCGCCGCCACCACAGTCCAGCGCAA
>Ga0209083_1001278_pt1 | contig 29657 bp, 61 predicted proteins | sample AM7aDNAmetaG_FD_184132 | JGI IMG/M metagenome (GOLD analysis project Ga0209083, IMG submission 184132) | Freshwater microbial communities from Finland to study Microbial Dark Matter (Phase II) - AM7a DNA metaG (SPAdes) (version 3) | ecosystem: Environmental > Aquatic > Freshwater > Lake ...
AAAATTGCATAAAAAATTATTGTTAAAGCAATAATTATTGTTGAGATTATTGATAATAGAATAAATAATAAACTACCTGTAAATAAGGATATTACACTACAAACAATACCAATAATAAGTAGAATAATTAAAATCATATCTATTTTAATTATGATAAATATAATGACCTGTTGAATCTACTGGCGGTTTCTGAAAGAAAGCTTGTTCAGTAGTTTTATTTTTAGGGCAAGGTTTAATATTTCCCCAAGGAATATATTTAACATAACCAATAACGATTAAAGCAAATATAATAAGTCCATAAGCAAATTGTGGAATTTTATCTATTCTTGGAAATCTAAATTCCATTCTTGGGAAGAATGGTACATTTTTTTGTGGTATAAATTCCATGGCTGGAAATTGAGGAGATTGACCACCTTGATTTTTTCTTGGTTTATTTATTTTTTTGTATAGATCTTTACTCATGTTTTTGAATAAAAAACTTAAAGGAATAATAATAAAACCACTACCAAAAATTCCAGTAATAATCCAAATAAGTAATGTACAATTTGTCATAATAATTTATTTTAAAAGTTATATTTTTTTCTTGTTTCAAAAAACTGGTATATTTTATTAAAGATAAAGATACGTTTATACCAAGGCATTTCCATTATTTCAAGAATAAAATTTTCAGCCTCAATATATCTATCAGAACATTTTTCTAATTTTGATAGTAACCATTCCAAACCTTCTTTATCTAATTTGGTTCCTAATCCCATTCTAAAAGCTTCAGATGATGTTTTTTCATCTGTTAGTTTTTCAATATCAATTTGTTTTTCCATTTTAAAAATCATTTATTGAATCCCAACACCACATAACTATACCGACTATGCATACTACAACGAAGAATAAAATTTGTGTAATTCCAATCCAGTCCCACAACCAGAAGTGATATTCTTTCCACCATATACTTTTGAATGTTCCTGTCATTTTACCACCTTCACCTTGTTCTTGTTGAGTAATTTGTTGAATTGCTGTTTGATATGGAAATGATGTAATATCCATACCTTGAATTTCTTTTAATCTGAGTTGAAGAGATTTGAGCATTTGAAAATTTTGATCAAAACTATTATCCTGTGTTTCAAGAAAGATTGCATTATATTTTCCGTGTAGATTACTTCTTTCTAGCATGTCTACATATTGGTCGATGTATTGAGATTTTACAGCGATAGTTGATGCTTTTTCTGCTAGATTCCAATATGAAGAGTATTGTTTTTCATATTGGTAGTTTCCCATAATATTAGTAGCAATATCTCCTATAAAGGTAATTACACTAACAACAACGAATATAATTCCGACTAAAACTCTTGCTTTCATAATTTTGATTTATTTGTTTATTTTATCTTTTATTTTTTCTATTGTTTCTTTATTATTCAACCACGATGCAATTCCTACTACTATAAATGCAATTACACAAAATATAATAAGTATGATTATACCATCATCCATTTATTTTATATTTTTTTCAAATTCTTTTTCAAGTTTATTCCACAGTTTCTTTTCTTTATCGTTATAACCAATTGGTTGGCCTATGGTAACTATACGTTTAAATTCATTGAAACATATGATGTACCAAAATACATTTACTGGATTTGAAATTGCATCACCTTCCCAAATTCGACAGTAATAGAATACGTTATTTTCATCTATTGGTTTAAGAACACAATAGTTGGTTATTTTTTGGTCCCAAATTGTTTTGAATTTTTTTGTTGTTTTCATTTATCTAAAACTTTTATTAATTCTTGTAGTGCTTTAAATTCACCATAAGTAAGGCTGAATCTTTCGTTTAATGTAGAACTAATTTCAACATCAAAACCTTCTCCGTTTTTCCATTCAATAGCTTCCATAAAATCATTATCTTTGGCAAAGGTACAGAATGGTTTGAGATCGGTATAAACTGTTTTTCTTTTATATTTTGATATTTTATTTTCCATTAAAGATAAATATAATAAAATTTTCCTGTAATAAAAAATCAGGGAAGTTTTTCATCCCAAAATTTGATTTTGGGTATTGACATATTTTCCAGTTCTTTTTCAAATTTTTCTCTCTGTTTTTCCAGATTTTCTTTTTGTTTATAGAGCCCGTCAAAGAAAACAACTACATCTTTAGTGTAGTTTGATGAATTTGACAAAAATACTTCCAAAAATGGAAATAAATGACTTATTTTTAATTATATATACAATTATAAAAAATGTTGTATAATAAATGAAAACCTATCAAATAAGATTATTTCCATCAAAAGACCAGATAAATCAATTACAGGAACTATCTGATATAAGAAAAGATATATGGAATAAACTACTTGATATAGAACAAACTGAATACCAAACAAATAAAACCATCTTTAATAAGTTTGATTTAAATAATATGCTTCCTGAGTTGAAGGAACAATACCCAGATTGGAAAAAATTAAACTCTAAAGCAGTTCAAACCATTTCTACAGAATTATATGGTTCTTATAGGTCATTTTTTAATCTAATTAAAAAAGACAAATCAGCAAGACCTCCAAGTAAAATAGAAACTATTGATTATCACTCTATTAGTTGGAACCAATCAGGTTGGATGATTAAAGAAAATAATATAATCATTATCAATAAAATACCATTTGAATATAAATCAAAAATAGATATATCTACATTAGATATAAAAGAAATAAGAATAAAATTTGTTAGAAATAAATGGTTATGTGATATAGTTATTGATGATAGTATAGAATATAAGGATAAGATTTTAATTGATACTAGAGTTCTTGCTATTGATTTAGGTTTAGGTAAATTATGTCACGGTATAGATAATAAAGGAAATCAAATAATTATTAAAAATAAATCAAAGAAAATAAATGACTATTATCAAAAACAAATAGCAAAAATACAAAATAAGAGGAGTAAAACAATCAAAGGTTCAAGTAGAAATCTCCTTTTAAAAAAGACATTAAATAAATGCTATCATAAAAAAAACGAACAAATAAAGCAAACTCTACATATTCAGAGTAAAAAGTTAGCGAATATGAACTATAATACTATTATAGTTGGTGATCTAAATGTTAAAAAACTAATGAATACTGAAGGAGTAAATGAAAACAAAAAAAATATTAGGAAATCATTTCATAACTCTAATATAAATATGTTCCTTCAATTTCTTAAATATAAATGTCAATCAAGGAATACAAATTTGACAAAGATAGATGAGAAATGGACAACTCAATTAAATTGTTTAACAGGAAAATTATTTAAATATAAGATTGAACTAAAAGATAGGAAGGTTCAATTATCAGACACCATAATTATAGATCGTGATTTAAATTCAGCCATAAATATATTACATAGGTGGTTTGAAAATCATTTTGCTTCTATGAACGAGCCATTAGATTCATCTAATGTTGTTAAAAAGTTTAATCTTTTTGACGAAACTACTACATCTTTAGTGTAGTAGTAGTTCATAAATGCTGCGTAATAATAAAACCAAGTTATTATATTTAGAACAATTAAATGTATCCAACTATCATGATAAATACAGGATATTGATATTGATATGATAAACAAAAATAAAATAGAATTTACAAAAAATTTTGTTATAATTCCAAATATCATAATAAATAAACATAATAAATGAAATTATTCCGAAATAAGAACTGAAATTAAAAATATAATTTTCCATATTGATTATTTTTAAATTATTCCGATAATATGATCTATTCTTGATTTTTCGTATTCTGATTTTTTGATTTCTTCTTCCTTTTTCTTTTTTGATATAAGAGGATAATTTGTTTTGTTATATTCATTGAAATAATCTATAATATCTTTTGGAAGAGATAAATCTTTTGATAGAAATTCTTCTTTATTCTGAATTGTAACATTATAAAAATATCCAAAATGAAAAGGTTTGAATTTGCGAATTATTATATTATAATTACCAATCCCAACACCAAATGTCCACTCTTTTTTAGATTTTGGATCGTATAAACGAATATCATTTGTTTGAATAAAGCTTCTTATTTTGGTAAATATGGCTTTTTTCTGTGTTTCTGTTAATTCCATATCAATCTAATTTAATTTTATTTTCTTTTGCCCATTCACTAAGAGTTAGCTCACCATTATATTCAATATAAAATCCAAAACGGATTAAATTAGAATCAATTGTAGATGGATTTACTCTAGCTTCTAAAAGATTAATATCAGTATTTTTATAAGCCAATTTTACAGTTTTCCAATCTTCTGGTGATTTGATGAAACCAAAATAAAGGTTTCCTTCAAAATAAAAAGGTTTCCAATTTTTCATATTACAAAGATATTAAATTTTAATGAAATAAAAAAATTATAGTTAGTTTGTATTTGGAATAACTCTGTTTGTTTTAAGAATATAAAGATTTTATATGAAATAAAAAAATATCACATAATAAATAAATAAAATGTGATTATTTTCACATAATTTAAATTAAAGATTTTACTTCTTTTGGTAAATCTAATATTTTATTTTGGAAATAATTTTTAATATATACACATTATGACGAAAAGATTTAGAGCAATAACAGTGACATTAATAAAGGAACCAAAAGATCCTTATACTCGTAATAATACGATGTTGGGAAATTCTTTTGTTATCAATAAAAAGAAATTTCCATATTTGATTAAATTTGGATGGATAAAAGTGAAACAAACAGATGGTACTGTATTATTATTCCATGAGGATGAAATAGTAATTCAATTAGAACCAAAAATAAAAAGAAAAGCATGAAAAAATTTAAACAATTTGTTAATGAAGCTTATGTAGATAATGAAAAGACAAAGCAAGTTAGAGAAGATTTAAAAAAAGAATTTCCAGATTTTAAATTTTCTGTTAGAAAAGAAAATTCTTCTTCGGTTGATGTTGCTATTATTTCTGGTCCTATTCCATTATTATCAGATGATAATGATAGAGGATACGAACAAGTAAATCATTATTATATTAAAGATCATTATGAAGATAATCCAGAAGCTAGAGATTTTTTATTAAAAGTGCTTGATATAATTAATATGGGTAATCATGATAATTCTGATAGTATGACAGATTATTTTGATGTTGGTTTTTATGTAAGTTTAACTATTGGTAAATGGAACAAACCTTATATTGTAACAAAACCAAAATCAAAGAAAACAAAAGCTTCAGTAATTGAAGAAGAACCAAAACATAGATTTGATATCGAAGAAGAAATTCCATCTAAAAGAAGTTTAAGATATTTTGAATCATTTGAAAAATTTAACGAATCTCTTAAAGAAGATATAGAAGTTGGTGATACGTTGGTTTGTATTTGTGGAAAAGATGAATATGGGTACGAGGGAAGAATTGAAATTTATTCTGGTGATGAAGCAAGATCAGCAGATGTTTATAAAGGTGATAAATTTATTGTTACACGAGAAGATAAATATAGAGTTTATGGTGATCTTCAAATAAAAGGAAAATTTGAAAGAGATCCCGGGTTAAGTGGGAAAGATCCATTGAAATTAAAAGAAATACCGATACCAACAGGAGTTGTATATTGTATTATGAAACGATATATTAATAATACAAAAGAAGATTTATTTTGGGCTTGTTGGGAAACGTATGATTATCCATTAAAAAAAAGAGAATAAATTATGTGGAAAAAAATTAAAACGTGGTTAGGTGAAAATACAAAATCGTTTATTTGGTTTACTCTAATTACAGCCAGTATTATTACAATATTAGCATCATCTATAAGTGACATATTTTCAGTTTTGTTTTTATATATTTTTCCAATATTTCAAAATTACTCCGATATTTTTATCATCGACAGATAAATATTTCCAATCACTAGAAAAATTTAATTTTTCTGTCATGTGTTTTTGAATATTATTATATCCTAAACTATGATAAGTTTGACCAAAGAAATGTCCAACAAAATCATCCATATGTAAATTTCCACTAATTATTAAATCTCCGTTATCATTTAACATTTTTTTTATTTCAGTTGTATATGTTAAAAATATTTCAGATCCTAAATGTTGAATCACATCATACATAACAATTAAGTCGAATTTATCATTTATTGTTGATAATGTATATCCGTTAATATCAATAAAATTATCATTATCAAATCTATGAACAATATCAGCACAATAATATTGGTGTGGTATATTATTTTCTTTTAATGTTTTTGGTAAATAACCATAACCCGGTCCTATTTCTAATATTTTTTTATTTTTAAATGTATTAACTCCCAATCCTTTAATGAGGGCATCATAATGTTTCCCTTTAATTTCAAAATAAGATTCTAAATCTGTTACTTTAAAATATGAACAAACATCACAAAATGGAAAATTTTTGTGTAAAAAATTCCAATAATCTTTTGTGTTTACATTAGTGGGTGTTAGTTCATCGCTATAAAACATGTTTTTTGCCCACTTTGTTTTTTTATTATGTGGATTTAAATCTCTTCTAACATGTTTGAAATCATCAAAAAGAAAAGTTTTTTCTTTTTTGAAAACTCTAGTATATTTTTCATAATCTTTAATATTTTTCATTTTACCAAAATATGTTAAAAGTGGTAAAAGTGAAAAACCGGACACTTCAACATTTCCGTTAATTTCAATTAACTGTTGATTGCCTTTATACAGATGATCTTTTAGTTTTAAAGTCGCATCAAATATATTCATTTTTCAAAAATATTATTATAATCTAACATTGGTATTCCTGTTTCATCAAAGAAAGATAAATATTTTTTATCAAATTTAGAGTATCCTAAAAACTTATCAAATTTTGTAAGTCTTTTTCCGATTATCAATTTTTCGGCCGTGTGTTTTTTATCTATTAAATGTAAAAATTTTTTTGTAATAACCAAATAAAATCCTTTTTCTTTTAGATACTGAAAAAATTTATCTTTGAAATTTATTTCGAACATTTCATCTATTTTTTCTTTTGGATAGTATGATGTTCCGATATAAGATTTCATTGAGTTTTCCCAAATTCTTTTTGTATCAAATTGATTTTCTGGTATTTTGTATTTATCATTATTATCTCTTTCAATTAATATTTCAATACCCAAGAATTGGAATTGAATGGATTCTACTTTTACTTCATTTGTATAATAATGAGCACCGGTATATCTACGATGTTTTTGCCAGTAATAATATTTGTTGATACATTCCAGACTAGGTTCGTGAACAGGATTTTTCTTTGCGTGTCTTGCCCATTTTTGTAATTTTTTAAGATCTTCTGATGTTCTAATTGTTTTAAGATCTTCGGCTATTTTTTGTTCAATTTGAATCGGATTCATCCTTTATTGTATTTAAAACTTCATCAACAAACATATCTTTTGGAAATTGTTCTAGAAATTTTCTAAAAGCATCTTTGGTACATTTTATTTGCCAATGTGGATGACTATCATACATGAGTTCATCCCATGATTCATATGAATTTTCATTTGCTGTTTCTGTTAATATTTCTTCAAATGTTCTCATTTTCATCATCTTCCATATCATAACCATTCTCTTCATAGTCGTATTCACAACAAGGATATTCTCTACCTTGTTCATCAACATGTGTCCAAGTGAATTCATCAATCCATTTTATATTGGTATCATCTTCTTTTGGTCTATCATCATATTCATCTTCTTTTATATAATGATGATTACAGGAACATCCTCTAGATACACAATTATCACAAAAGAAATGATTAAATTCACGTTGAGATGACGGAAGATATAACCACACAGCCATTTTTCCACAATTGCAAAGTTCTTTCATAAAGTTTATTTTTATCCAACGAATAAATTTCCAATATCTGGATCGATTTTTTGAAGATCCCTTGTTTTTTCGATTAATATTGGAAGAAACATCATTATAAAAAAGAAAAAAGTGACATCTTCTTTCCATTCTTTAAATACATAATGTATTACAATCCAATACCATATTAAACTACCTATGTAAAAATATAAAAATCCCATAATATCTAAATTTAAATTATTAATGCACCATCTTCTGTTTCTATTTTCGGCATTTTTTTAGGATCTGTTTTGAAATATTCAGTTTCCCATTGAATTTCTGCCATCATATAACTTCTCAATAATGGAGTTTTTTTACATCCACATTCGAAACTATAATAACACATATTGTCAAAACAATATTTTTTAAAATCCGGAATTTTACCACAATGTTTACACTTAACAGCTTCTTCCATATTATTTAAAAATTAACCATAATGTTATTACTACACACCATATTAACACAGCAATCATCCATAAACTTTTCCATTTAAATCTTCGAATACCCGGATGTTTGTTTCCTATTAAACCACTACCATAATATTCCCACCAGAATGATTCACCTGTTTTCATACTTGATTTTCTTTATTACAAATATAACATAAATAATAATCGTGATGAGAATCGTGTCCATTATCAATCCATTTTGGATGAGGACAAATATTTTGTAAACCATAAAGAACATCAAAAACAGCTCTTTGTTGTTCTACTACTTCATCGTGTTCCTTTTTTAATTCTTCAATTAGGGGATGATCTTTTCTAACTTTTTCTAATCCAGATATTGCATTTAATAATGATTTAATTTTATCATTTGATACATTAATATCTTCTAACAGTTGTTTAACTGTTTCTTTCAATACATCGTTATTCATATTAATCGGTTATATGTTCACAAATTATTCTAATTTCAACGTATTCAACATAGGTAAAATACCTAAGAGAATATCTAATATTAACCACTTTTAAATAATAAGATTTATCTATTCCAACATCACACCATTGAATCGTTTCTCCGATTCTAGGTAAGGGTAAATCTTTTGGATAATCAAAAGCTCTACTACCATCATCGAAATCTTCATTTCCTGATTTTGGTATTTCTAAAATTACATATTTGTCCATTTTCTTTGTAGAAAATTTTCCAATAATATTCTTTTTCATTTCTTAATCCATTTAAAACAATTTAAAAATAAATCTTCTTCTATAGTTTTCATATGAATTGGTCTTACTTCTTCACCACCTAGAATATCTAAAATATGACATAATGCCATTGGTTCACCATTTTTAGATTGATATGTTTCTAATATTGTTATTTCCCAATAACCAGCTAAATTTCCTTCACCATCTTTTTTGAATCTTCTTAACTTTGTCATTTTTTAACGTCTTGAAATGTCATACCCATATCTTTTAATGTAGATACAAATCCAATATGACCTTCATACCAGCTTTGTACTCTTTTCGTTTTATAGTTTATTACCAAAGAATCCATAGGTGAATTTCCACGATAATTACCATCCAAATCATAAAATTTGATAACAGCACTTTTTTGTGTATTACATTGGTGAATAGGGTTTTTACAATTTCCTTTATGTACATAAGTAAAACCTACAGCTGCGTTCACAACATAATATTCACAACCATCTACTATAATTACATTTTTTGGATCCAAACCATCTTTTCCATTAACTCTATCATTTTTATCAAGAGTTGTTTGTTGATGTTGTTTAATACGATTACAAGATGTAAGATTTTCTAATCCAACAATCATTAGAAAAATACATATTACCATTGCAAAAAAACTCAAAATCTTTTTCATATACCATCTATTAAATAAATATTAAACCAATTATAATAATAAAACCAGCTACAACTAGAAAAAACCACCCAGATGCCCAAACCATAAATGAAGTAAATAACAAACAAAGAAATAAGAAATATTATAATACTATACCCTAAAAATTTTCTCATTTAACCACTTCCTCTCTTTTAAATGTTATAAAATAAGTTGGTGATACTTTCATATTTACCACTTTCCTATTCGGATTCATCTTAAACCACCTTTTAGCTTGTTTAGCTGCCATGTCGTTGGTTTTACCATTTGCGTTTAATACCTTCATATGTTTCATTTTAATATTTTTTTAAACATTTAATCAATCCCATTAAATTATTTTTTTCAAATCTTGCACTTATTTTATCTAATCCATCTTTTGTAAAAACTATTTCTTTTTTATCATCATAATCATAAATAGTGATTTTATCACCATCTATTTTTGCAATTTTACATTTTGATCCATACCAACTAAAATCACATAACACCATTTCATTGAATCCATTCCACCTATATTTTCTCCCTTCAACTAATATAGTTCCATCTGGTGTCTTAAATGTATTTTTCATTTAATCTATCTTTTGTATAATTAATAAATCTTTACCCAAAAGTTCAGCGGTTTTCCAATAATCAGTAAAGGATCCAGATCCGGTCTTCATTAATGTTTTTTTATTAGAATCTTTATTTAAAATAATAAATTTGTAAAATTTTGATGGAACACAAGTAACGAAACATTCTATACAATATTCATCATTTTCTACTTTTCCGAAAAATGTTTCTTCTCCGTGTTTACAAGCATACATTTGTAAATTGAGTTCCTTAATCAAAGGGTTAATGGTTTTACACCAGCAACACCTTTAACCATTTTTAAAGCGTTCATAATACCATCAGCAGCATCATCACGAATATCTTTTTCTAAGGTAATCGTGAAACCTTTTAATCTATCTGTCATAACAATTATATCTTTTTTTTATGTTTAAGTTTTTTATATTTATTTCTTATTTCTTTTTCGAATCTTCTCGTTTCTAAATAAATTTTGAATTTTTCCCAATAGGATAAAATTACAAACATACACAAATAATATATTTTCTTCATCATATTTTTCAATCTTATATTTAATATAATAAAAATAATTGAAACAAAAAAATTAATATATAACTTAATAAAAATAAATTATAAAAATGAATATAGATGAAATTATCAATCAATTAAAAGATGCTAAGATACCAGATCTTAGTAATCCAGATGATCATGAAAGTAGTGAAACTTTTGACGAAAATATTATAATAAATTTACCAAACGAAACCGGCATTGGTTGTACTTTTGAATGGGGATATTCTAGAAAAAAAGGAATGAAAGGCGATGGTTATCTTACACCAGATGATTCTGATACGTTGACACTTGATTATTTTCATATCAATTCATTAGAATTTTTAGATTCAGATGGAAACGCCGAGGATATAACAAATAGTCCATTAAAAGCTTTTATAAGAAATGTATTAATTGATAAATTAAATATGGATGATGTAGATTGGAATAAAGTTTATGGTCCTATTATTGCATATACAGAAAAAAGAATATTAAATTTTAAAGATTTTGTAAACGAAACAGGTTACAATGATAGATATAAAGGATTATCATCAAATACTAATTTAGATGATCCTAATGTATATTATGAAGTAACAGAACCTTTCGATTTGTATATTATAACAGGATTTGAACCATCTAATTCTTATTTTGGTAGTTCTCAAATATTTAAACCAGTCTACAAGAAAATTACAACTAAAAAAGGGGATAAAATTATAAACTTATTCGGTGGCACATTCTACAGAGCTTTGGGTGATAAAAGAAAACATCACGAATTACCACATTGTCAAATGACAATAAGAGAATTTAGTGCTTTTGAAAAACAACCTGCACTTTATCAAAAATATCCTATGGAAAAATTAAAAGAAATAGAAGCAGAAGAATAATAAAAAACCCGGATTTACCGGGTTTTTTATTTAGTTATAATATTTTGAATAATATGTTGAAATTAAAAGATCTGGTAATTTCGGAACCATCCAATCTATAATCCAAGGATTGACAAACCTAAATCTAATATCCGCAATAGTTTTTCTTATTTTTAAATCTGTATTATAAACATCATTGTTTAATTCTTCAATTTTTTCTACAAAATTAATAGATGTTAAAGAAGCTTTAATTTCTGGATATTTAACCATTAGAATTTTATAATCTTCTGGTGTCATTTTAGCCAAAATATCTTTTTCATAGGTTGGATATTTTTCAATAAGGATTTCCTTATATTTCATAGTCATTATTTCAGCTTTCTTTTGTAAGATTTCTTTTGATTCAAGTAATCTTGTAACTTCAATATAATCTGATTTTTGAATAGAAAAAGAAATCAAATTAACAAACAGAATAATAACAAACAGAACACAGGATATAATAACACTAACAGCCATTGCATTATCATAATCTAAATCAAAAACATCCTTTTTGTTAAATACATATGCGATTAGAAACCACATAATCAACGGAATAAAAAACATTGCTAAATACATAATTTTAATTTTTAGGTTTATAATTATAAAATTTTTTCATCAATAAAATGAACTTTCTTACCGTGTTCTTCTTTTAATTTCTTTTTTATAAAGTCAATAATATCATCTGTAATACATTTAGGATCAAGATAACCATTGAAATTAATTTCAGTAAATGGTTTATTATCTACAACACCACGACATTCAAATAAAAATCCATTTGGTTGTATCAAACCACGAACTGATTTAACCTCACCAAAGATATTTATTTTTGTTTCGTTTCCGCTTATTTTGTAAGTGAATTCAACTTTACTTGTACCTGTCATGATTTTTAGATTAAGAACCAATATCTTATAAACCAACCTATTAATAATGTTATCCAAGGAGCAACCAAATTTCCAACTAATTCTCCATTTCTTTGTTCAGTTGTTTTATTATAATTAAATGAATTTGTATTGGCTATGTTGAACAAAGAAATAAAAAACATAAGACCAACAGATTGATAAAAAGTAATATTTGGCAAAGTTGGAAAAATTGGTAATATGAACCAATGCCAAAATTGAAAACAAACATAACCCCAAGAAAAAGTTCCATAGATGGTTATGCCAATAAAAAGAGCCAAAAACAAAATAATTCCTCCAAGTATCATATATCTATTTTTTAATTGTTAATAATTCATCATATAAATCTTTCAATTTATTCTTTTCGTAAAGAGTAATAGGTTTACAACCAAGTTTTTCATTTTCAGTATTTAGCCAAAGATTGAATTGATTAATACCACCAAATACTTCTTTTCCTTTTTTGATTACCACGCTTTTACAAGTAATATTTGTTATTTTCATTTTGCTTTAATTAAACGACCAACATGTTTCAATTCTTCTTCACTTAATTGATTAATAGCTTCCAGAATTTCTTTCCAAAGATCTTTGTCACTTAATGAATTTTCACCCAAAAGACCATGTTCACTTACCCATTTATCGGTTTCAAGTGCACCAAGACACCCAATAAATTTTTGATGACTTTCTAAACATGGGTTGGTATTATAATGATGATACCTAAACCAGCTAATGATTGTTGATTTTTTCATTCTAAATCGTTTCCGCCTTCGTTTAAAGATTCCATGAGATCACCTAATGTTTCATGAGCATCAACAGTATCTATAACTTCATCTTCATCTGATAATATTTCAATTACAATACCGTTCAATGTTTCTTTTATATTACATTTAACATCGGTAGTTTTGTAGATTTTATTATCTGAATTACTGATAAAATAATATGTTTTCATAGTTTTTGGATTTATATTACAAATATAGAAAGTTTTATCGAGATAAAAAAATTAATATATATGTTTATGATTTTTAAGTTTAATGATTGGTTAGAAATAGATAAAACGGATTCTGTTGAAAGTGTAATGGAATTTATGGAAAATTACATTAGTCACTATCAGGCTGCCTTTGATAAAATATATAAAAGTAGTATGAAACCAGAAAAATTAATTGTAAAAATGGTTTTATATTTGAAAACCAGAGGAATAGGGAAAAAATTTGCACTACCATATTTGGCTTATGATATTGCGACTTGGCTTGAAAATGTCAAAGGTTTTGAAAAAATATATTAAATAAATGATAGAAAGAGAATCCCAAATAAAAGAATTATATGATTTGAAACACAGAAAGGATGTTGAATTACATACACATTATGATTATGAAACCAAACTTCTTTCAAAAATGTTACCAGCCTATATTTTTAGAAACCCAATCATGTTAGAATTTTTAACAAAATTACAAAAACTTATGGTGTGGACCTACGAATCAAATGTTGTCGTGAGGAATTGGTATAATTATACATGCGGGAAGTACTATTCTCGTCATTCTAATTAATTATACCAATTTCGGACTTATTTATTTAATATATAGTAGAAAGAAACTATTATATATGATAATTACAAAGGAAGTTAATATTAGAATAAATCACACAAATATAAATTATTACAAAAATCTTGGTTATGATATAAAAACCAGTGATATTATAATTGTGCCTGTTGAAAAATTATCGAAAGGATCTCATGCCATTATTAAAGTTTCATGTGATGATTGTGGAAAAGAACACGAATATCTTTATAATAGATATTTAGATTTTTTAGAAAAGAATAAATATCATAAATATTTTTGTTATAAATGTGTAATAAAATCTAGAGATAAAACTAATTTAGAAAAATATGGTGTAAAATCTACCATGCAAATTAAAGAAACAATCGAAAAGAAAAGAAAAACTTGTTTAGAAAAATATGGATTTGATCATCCAAACAAAAGTGAAGTAATAAAAAATAAAATATTTGATACAAATATAAAAAGATATGGAAATAAATATATTTTCATTGGTTTTAGAAATAAAATAGTAAAAACAAATATAGAAAAATATGGTGGTGTATCATCATTTTGTTCAAAAGATATTAAAAGAAAATGTGAAAATACGATGTTGGAAAAATATGGACATAAATTTTCAAATCAAATTAAAAAAATACATAAAAAAATAATTGAAAATGGATTAAAAACAAGAATTAAAACAATTAAACAAAAATATTCAAATATATTAGATATAGTTGGAACAAATTATACTGTAAAATGTGATAATGGTTGTAATCATAGTTTTGAAATTGATTCTTTTAATTTTTATCAAAGAATAAGATATAATACTATCATTTGTAGTATATGTAATCCTATTGATAAACATTCGTCTGGTAAAGAAATAAATTTTATTAAGTTTATCACTGATAATTATAGTGGTGAAACAATAAGTAATTATAGAATATTAAATGGAAAAGAAATTGATATATTTATACCTGAATTAAAAATCGGATTTGAATTCAATGGGTTGTACTGGCATAGTGATGAATTTAAGGATAACGATTATCATAAAAATAAAGTTGATGTTGCAAAATTAAAAGGAATAAAACTTCTTCATGTTTATGAAGATGATTGGTTTTATAAAAATGATATAATAAAAAATGATATTTTAAGATTATTAAAACCATTGAAAAAAGATAAAATTAATATTTTTGAAACGAATCAGAATATATCCAGTTTATATGTATCTAATAACAATTTATATGGATATGAAAAATCTGGTATAAATATTTGTGCATCTAATTTAGATAATGATATAATCAGTATGATTTCAATAAAAAGAATTAAAGGTAAATTTGAAATTGTAAGATTAACTGGTGATGAATATTTTGATGAATTATTTTATTATTTTATTAAAAAATATAAACCAAATAATGTATTCGGGTATGTAAATAAGGATTGGAATATTTATAATTTTTTCGAAACAAATAATTTTATAATTGAAAATGAAAGTGAACCAAGTTTTCAATATTTATTTAAAACTGAAAATAAAAGATATGAAATGAATATTTTATTAGAAAAACAAATACCAAAAGTTTATAATTGTGGTAAGATAAAATATGTTCTTAATTTTTAATATATACAACAAAAAAGATAGAAATTATGAAATATCTTAAATTATTCGAAAATTTTGACGAAATCGAAGATGATGATGTCATTTTTGTAGCAGAAACACAAAAAGGAAAATATAAAGTTATTGTATATTTATCAGATTATGACAAAGAACACGGATCATATTCAATTAGAGAATACACCGGAAAAAGATCAACTGGTGGTGGTGGTAGAGGAACAAAATTAGATATAGAAGCTTGGTTAAATAATCAATTTGATGGATCATCTAAAATAGATAATATTAATTACATAGTAAAAACAAATAAACAAGACTTCAGAATTCTTGCTATTAATAAAGATGAACCACCAAGATCTGAAAGATATTTTAAACAAATGTTACAAGGAATGGGAACCGGAGAACCTGTTGTTAATTCAGAACCTGTAGTTCCAGAGGTTCCAGTACATACTCCTATTATTGAACCAAAACCATTGTCAGATCCATTGGCACCAATAGCACCAATTCAAAAATGATTAAAAATTTCAACATATTTGAATCAATAAACATTAAACCTATCAATGGTGAAATATATGTCACTAGGGATTTAAGTTACGCTTATGTCTGGTTATAAATCATCAGCCGGTCCCGGAATGACCAAATTAAAAAATGGAGTTATTTTTGTTATATGGTTAGGTGATGACATTCTTCATTATGGTGGTGATGTTTGGAAAAGTGGTTATGAAAATGAAATAAAAAACGATTTAAAAGATTATAAAGAAAATGGTGAATCTAGTAGATTATTAAATGAATTATTTGAATTAGCACAAATAGAACCAACCGATGAACAAATAGATAAAATGTTAAAAAATCCAGTTGAAAATTTATTACAATTAATTAGTCCTTCTGATTGGTCTTATTTTCAAGAAAAAGACATGGGGTTAACTAACTGTTATTAAAAATATAACAAAACTTATTAAAATCTAACATTATCTACAAGTGAAAATAAATTATCAAAAAATGGGTTTTTTTAATTAATATATACTATTTATAAGTGATGTTCTTTGATATAGTGGTTGTTAGATAAAAACTTATCTAACGTAAAATCAGAAAAAGTAAAAATGATGATTTGAAAAATAATCATACTTAATTTAGATTTTATAGGGAGCCGTACTCCCGAATTAACGCTTTTGGAGATTATGTAAGACATTTAAACTTAACTTGTTAAGTTGATATGCGATGGTCGTTGAATTAAGAAGAAACAAATTTATCATCTTGTAGATTTTGGTAAGTTTTTTCATACGGTATAGTGAAGTTGTATTAAAAAAAGTAGAATGGAATCAAATAATAGAAATCAGATTATATAAAAACTTCGAATTAAAAATAATTAAAGGTGGTTCCGATAAAGATATGGGTGATATATACGAAGAAGATTATGATCATGTTTTTTATCATGGTAGTCCTTTAAGTATATGGGAAGGTAAATTATAACCATTTATTAAAAATAAATATTTTCTCAATACTTTCTTTGGTATTGTTCCAATTCATATTAGATTTAACTTTTTTCTCCCAAATACAAGTAAAATCTTTTGGTGCTTCATATTCTGATATTAACACTGGATTATATTCACTTTGTTTTTTTACCCAATCAAAATATTTATCACTATCAAATTTACCTAATAAATAAGTTTTATATGGTTTACAATTTCTATATGGACTATCACAATAAATAAGAGCTTTAATTTTTGTAAAATTTAAACTTATATAATCTGCATGATAAAATTCTATCCCCTTTAAATCATTTGATTGTTTTTTCAAATTTCGCATTGCTTCATTGGTGTAATCTCTTGGAGTTCCATCATTTTTCAAACCTCTTGGATATCCTTCAAAAAATCTACCACCATACGATGCACAGAATCCAACTAATCCAACATACCAATTTGGATATTTATCTTTATTATCTCTTACTTTATAATATTCTTCTTCTGAAATAGTATCTGGAAATTCTTGTCCATCTCTTACAGCAATCAGCAAATCAATGAGATATGGATTTTTGTCAAAACCCATTTTTTTATCAAAATCTTTTACTTTATCAATAATATTTGCACCGCCAACAAAAGGTTCGATATAAACATTTCTATCTTGTTTATATTTGGGAAATAGACTAATTATATCATTAGCCATTCTTTGTTTACTCCCCATGTATTTCATACTTCAATAAATTCTGCAAATTTATCAGTACACGGTCCACTGGAAATATCATTATCATCACAAAAAGTTTCCCAAGCATCTCTTGTTTTTTTATTTAAATTCCCATCATACCCATCTAATTTATTTAAAAATGAATTAGATTCATCAAAAGAATTTCCAAATTCTTCAAATATCATATCAATATAATCTTTTGGATAATTCCATTGTTGATAAAGATATATCACAGGATTTGTATCTCTGATTTCAGTATTAGATCTAAAAGCTTCAGCAACCAAAGCAAATCCAGCCCATTGTGGGTTGTCTGGTGATGGATCCTCATTTAAAGTTTTTCTACCGTTTCTTTCCATAATTTCACCGTTTAATCTTGATAAGAAATGAGTTTCATTTCTCCATTCTGGTTCTTTGGAATCTTCATCAATTTTCATCATATTTGGAAGTTTATCAAGATATTCTTTCATTTGTTTGGTCAAAATTTCTAATTGAGTGAACCATTTTAATTCGTTGGTTTGTGTTGATGTCCACATTTCTAATCCAGTATCACCAATTATATCTCCTTTTGTTAATCTCCATTTAAAATCTTGATAAACTTTGGAAAAATCTTGTAAAATTATATCGTCTCTTTTTTGGATCCTTTTTATAGCAGCATTTCTTCTACGTTCCAAATGTCTTTCAGCTGCTTCTTTTGTGTTGAAATATCTTTTCATTCGTAATACTTTTTTAATAATTGTCCTATTTTAGGAATATCTTGATTAAGAATTTGTTCCATTACTGAATAACATAATGGTTTATTTGTTAATCTTCTTTCTAAAAGTTCGAAACAAAGTTCTATACCAGCTTGATATGCTATTTTTCTATTTTTAAATTCTCCCATATCACCATATGATAAAGTTCCATCATAATCACCACCATCACTAGATTTCCAAAGAACTTGCATATTAAATTGAACACCAAAATTATAAAATTCGGTATCTACATTAACATATAAGTTGTTATTGTCAAAAAATTCTAATAAATCATCGATTGGAATAATTGAAATTATTTTAGAAAAATGATTTTCAACCAATTCAAAAGATTTTGGACACAAATTTCTAATTTCTTCTCTATTCATATTCACTGGAATATTTTAATTTTTTAAGAATTGAATTACACAATTCTACATTCTTTTTTTCTTCATCTGTTAATACCATTAATGTATTATCATTTCGTGTGATTTCACATTTTTTCATTAGAATGTCGCAAGACATCATTTCAATTTCTTCGGAAGTTAAATTTACACTTTTCATAAATAGTATTTTTTAGTTTATAGTGAATATATGGAAAAAAGACGAAATAAAAAAACTTAACAAAAATTTTATACTATAAATAATAAATAATTAAAAGTATGTATACACAAACGGATTGGAATTCGGCTTGTGAAGCTGATAACGAATGGTTTAGAAGATCTCTAACATTTCCATCTCAAAGAGAAGAATGTTTTGATATTCAACAAGCAGTTTACGAAATATTGGGAATAAAGATTTCTTCTGATGAAGCACAAGATGTATGGGAAACATATAGTGCAGAATATGATGCTTCTTTTTTAGTTCTTCCTAATGAACTACTACTACACTAAAGATGTAGTAGTTTCTACGTCACAAGCACAATGTAACCATTCACTTTGGGTGACGCTGGGTTGGTTCCTCAACCCGAAATTTCTTATATTTATAGCAGCATTGTTGTCCCTGTCGTGTATAGAACCACATTTTTTACAAGTCCATTCCCTATCATTTAAAGTCAAATCCTTATTGATTGTTCCACATTTAGAACAAGTTTTACTGGACGGTTCAAATCTTCCAATAATAGATAGATTTTTTCCATACCAATCACATTTATATTCAACCATTGTTCTTAGTTCTCTCCATCCCATATCAGATATGGACCTCGCTAAATTATGATTTTTAACCATGTTACTCACACCAAGATTTTCCATACATATCGTATTATAATTATCCACTAGATATTTAGATATTTTATGTAAGTAATCTTGTCTTTGATTTTTGATATGTTCGTGGAGTAAGGCAATAACCATTTTTTGTTTTTGATAGTGATTTGATCCTTTCTTTTTTCTTGCTAAGGATCGCTGCTCTATCCTTAGTTCATTCATAGCAGATTTAAAGAAATCGTGGTTCTTGAATTTCATTCCATCTGAAGTTATTACAAAATCTTTAATACCTAAATCAATTCCTACTGATGTTTTAAACATTATAGGTTTTTTATCAGGTTTTAATTCACCTGTATCAACCAGTATAGACACATAGTATTTATTAGTTATTGATTTACTGACCGTTACGGTTTTAATTTCACCTTTAAACTCTCTGTGTAAATCTATATCAACCAATTTTAATTTAGGTATGAAAATTTGTTTTTTATTTTCGCTTAAATATACACCTTGTGGTAATTGAAATGATTGTTTACTATGTTTGTTCTTAAATTTTGGAAAACCGAAACCACGAAAAAAATTAGTATAAGCATTATCCAGATTAGATATACTCATTTGTAATGCCTGTGATGGGCTTTCTTTCAACCAAGGAGCATCAGTTTTCTTCAATTCTGTTATTTGTTTGTTTAAATCAAAACAATCAATATTTATTTTATTTCCTGTGTAGGCACTAATTTTTGTTTCTAAACCAAGGTTATAGACAAATCTAACCTGACCAAAAATTTTAGTCATCATTTCCTTCTGTTCCTGATTAGGATATATTCTATATTTATATGCCTTTAACATTTTTAGGTAAAACTTTTTTTTCTTTAAGTTATATATTAAAAGAAAAAAGTCACTTTTTTCCATTTTTAAAAATGGAAATGTTGAAAGGGTTGGGTGTCAAATTCATCAAACTACACTAAAGATGTAGTTGTTTTCTTTGACGGGCTCTATAAAGAAACAATTGCAAAAGTTTTTGAAAGATATATGTATCAACAATTGGTAGATAGGAAAATAACATTACATAACGATTAAAATAGATATTTCAGGCCTTTGGTTTTCAATATATATCTAGAAAATCAAAAGTCCTACTCATGACAGAAGAATTAAACAATCAAGAAAAAAATGTAACATTTTATGAACACGTTGCAAAAATGCCTAAAAATGTCAAGGCTGCTGCATCTTTGAATTTTCTTGAAAAAATAAAAATATCAAAACAAAAATTGTGGTATATTATTATTGAACGTGATGATATTAATGAATTACAAACAATTAAATATAATAATAGAGTAGGAGTTAATTTAAAAGATTTTAGTGATGCTCTTAGAAAACATTATGAAAATAATCCTGTTATGAAAGAACATATTGAAAAGTTAATTATAGATGGTAATGATAAATTTTCTATGATAAGAAATATTCCAAATGTTGAAATTAATGGAAAAAAGTTAATGACCATTATAATGGAAGATTTAATTAAATTATTAAAATAATATGACAGAGCAATAACTATTAAATGGTGATTGGATAGTAGAACCAACAAAACCAGTAGAACATGATTACGTTGCTTTATTTCCTACATTAAATTTGACAGAATTTGATTTAAAATTTATAAAGGAATTAAAATTAACACCCGAAGAAGTATCGATTATATTTCAAATTAGATTATGACAGAGCAAGAACTATTAAACGGAAACTGGATTATAGAACCAGTAAAAAATATTGAAACTACTGTAAAATTAAGTAATTTAACAAAACAAGAATTATGTGATTATTTAGATTTGTGGTTTCAAAAAGGGAAATTTCAAAACGTTACAATAAATTTTGAACCTTAAAATATTTTTAAAATGCACAGAAACGACTCATCTAGATTTCTTCTTTATATCGAACCAAAAAAAGAAGAAAAATTAAAGAAACCAATTGTTGATGATCTTACATTGCTTATAACAAAAGCTATGAGTGAATCGATTCAAGGAGCTGCTAATTACTCTGATATTAACTTACCAGAAGAATTTTATAATGATGGTTTTATGGGTGAACATGAAACTGATTGTGGTGAAGAATCAGACAATCACGATTATTTATTGAAAAATGATATGATAACTAATTCATTGTCAATTTTTTATGTAAAATGGTATAGGAATTCTATTCATGAAAATGATTGGAAAAAATTGAAACAATTGGGTGATTTTTATAATATAAATATAAATCTACCTGAAACTTTTCCAAATTCACCGGAATCAACTAAACCAAAAACACACGAAGAACACATGAAAGGTATAATAGATGTGATGGTTGAAGAATTAGGAAAGAATATAGAATTGGATATAATAAATAAAATTTTTGAAATGGGTAAATATGACAACAGTAGTACATTGTAAAAAAGAAAAATATGATATTTATTGTGGAAGACCATCAAAGTGGGGGAATCCTTTTACACATATCAAAGATAGGAAAACAAAAGCTGAATTTATAGTTGCAACAAGAAAAGAATCAATAGATAGATATAGGGAATGGGTTTTAAATCAACCATATTTATTAAATGATTTACATGAATTAAAAGATAAAATTTTGGGGTGTTGGTGTAAACCAAAATCATGTCATTGTGATATTTTAGCAGAATTAACAAATAAATTATAAATATATGGGAAGTTTTTTAAGAGGTCCAAATCAAGTTAATCAAGAATTAACACAATTTTTTAAAGATAATGGTTTTGAAGTAAGTTGGGATCATGATAGATATTATGAATGGATTGAAATCTATGAAAATAATAAAATGATAATGCAAATTGAAAGCAACGTAACCGTAGAAAAATTCATAGATTTATTAATAAGAGATTATAAATCCAGACAAGAAGGCGTTTTTATAGATGCGGGTTTTTTTATTGCTGGTGATATATTTGATAATGATAATACAGCTTTAGAATTTTGTAATAAATTCGAATTATTTAGAAACGGTATAAAATGATTCTTTTAGGAGATTGTTTTAATATTTTACCAACAATACCAGATCAAAGTATTGATATGATCGTTTGTGATCTACCATTTAATATAACAGCTTGTAGTTGGGATAAAAAAACAGATTTAGATTTATTGTGGATACAATACAAAAGAGTTATAAAACCAAATGGTGTTATTGCTTTACATTCTGTTCAACCTTTTACTACTGATTTAATTAATTCAAATAGACAATGGTTCAAATATAATTATATTTGGATCAAAACACAAGCAGCAAATTTTCAACTATCCAAGAAAATTCCGTTAAAAAAACATGAGGAAGTTTGCATTTTCTATGGTAAAACCCCTTTATATCAGCCACAAATGACGAAAGGAGTTCCGGTAAGGAAACGCATAGGTCATAAAAAATATCAAGATAGAAAGTCTGAAATGTATTTATCTTCAAAACCAGATAATTTAGAAAATGTAATTAGTGATTTATATTATCCTACTACTATTTTAGAATATCCATCTGTATCTAGAAATAAGAGTTTACATCCAACTCAAAAATCAGTAGAATTGACAGAATTTTTAATAAAGACTTATACCAAAGAAGGTGAAACAGTTTTAGATACTCACGCTGGTTCTGGAACTGTTGGTGTCGCTTGTAAAAATACAAATAGAAAATATATTTTAATTGAAAAAGAAGAAAAATACTTTAATATAATAAAACAAAGATTAAACTTATGAAAACAGAAAAACCTATTGAATTACAATATAAATTGTACATGGATATTGTTAAACGTAATATTAAAGAAACAAGATCCAGAATGAAAAAATTACCAGAAATGGAAAAAGTAAGTCAAATGACATTGGAAGAATGGTGTAAATTTCAGAATAAAAAATAATTCTATTCAATTTGATATTCTTTGTATTTTTTATTAATTTTATTATCTAAAACAAAATCATACATTTTATTTTGATATGTTGGAAACCCACTCATTCTAACTAATTGTTTTTGCTTATCAAATAAAATATATCTTCTTTTGTCTGAAAATATTCCATCAAAAAGAGTAGAATGTTGTTTCATTAGATAACCATTTAATAATTCTTCTCTTAAAATATTATCAAAGACATTCGATATATATTCAATACCATTTTCAAATGTGTAAGGTAATTCTGATAATTCTAATATTTTTTTTAATTTCTTTAGATCTAAACTACTTGAATATCTAAAATAAATAGAATCTGTATCTAAATAAACAATATCATTCTTAAATTCTTCTAAAATAACATTTAATAAATTGTGACAATATTTAGGTATAATATTAAAATCTTCACAATAAAAAACTTCATTTTTTGGGTTAGATAAAAGTCCATAAAAACGATTTATAATTATTGTTTTAAAAGTTTTTATTTCATTAATTATTTTATTTTGTCTATTATCAACATCATAATTATATTCTTCTCTTGTTTTTTTGTTAAAAGGTTGATCAGATCTCAATCCAGCTCTATTATCAACATACAATTCAATATCTTTATTTGTAATGTTTAATAAATCACCGAACAAATCACCTATTTGTGTATTATTAAATTTTAAATCTCCCTTATGATAAAGATTCCATATTACTTCTGGAAATAATCTTTCGAAATTAAAATGTAAAATATCTTCTACAAATTTATCTCTAAATCTATGATTCAACCAAACTTTTCCACCATATATTTTTTCTCCGATGGTTCTACTTATATTTATATGTCTATTAGATGGATATCTTTCACTTAAAATTGGTATAATAATTTCGTACCAAGAAATATTTTTAAAGGTAAGATCTTTTTTAAAAATTTCATCACAAGATAATGTGGAATGATAATTTTTAATTGAAACTAATTGTTGTGTTAAATGTTCTAAAATTTGATGCGAAGTACTATACTTCTCCATCCACTCATGTGATTTTTCCATATTGAAGTTATCTTTTTTTAGCTGAAATTATCAGCAAACAATTCCCAGTGGAATTAAGAATTATACAATATGAAAAATAAAAAGTTTAGAAAAGTTTATGATCATCTATAAATTTAATCCCACCATGATCTAATATCAGACCCATCGAATTTTTCTTCCCAATTTTTATCATCTAAATTTTCATCTAAATTTTTATAAAAAAACATAGGATTTCCTTTAATAATGAACCAAAGTTCATCCCATTGTTGTTGTTCTATTTCGGTTGATCTGTTTATTATTTTTTTATTAATTTCTTCTTGTACAGGATCTTCTTCTATTGGTTCGTTTTTCCAAAAACTCTTAGAAAGTTTAAGTTCTACTCCTAATTCTTTTTCTGTTTGTTCTAAAAAATCATCATTGATAACATGTTCTAAAAGTTCTACAACTCTTCTAATAGCCTTAACTTTTTTACCCCTAGAAACATCTTCTTCCCATCCGTTTTTTTCTAAATTATCAGCAGTCAATACCAAACTTTTTTGGAATAATCTTAAATTGAAAGAATATTCCCAAGCATGAAAATTATATAACTCTTTTCTAAATAGATAAATATTTTTGAAAAAACGATAAATATCATATCTGAAGAATTCATACGTTTTATACCACCAAGTTTCGTGACGTATTAATACTTTTAATGATTTGTAAAAACTATCTGTAAAGTGTACTTCCATATATTAATAATTTTTCCATTTTTCTGATTCTTCTATTGCTTCTTTTTCTGAATCGAATATTTTTACATATCTTGGATCCCAATATTCTTTCCATTTACCATCGGCTTCAATAATAATATATTCAAAGTGAAGTTCTACTAACTTACCAACACGATTATATCCTAATTCTCCAAAAGCACAATATTTTTTCATTCTTTATATTTCTCCCAAACTTTATTTACTTTCTTTGAACAATCTTCACATAAGGTAATTATCCAACCTTTTGTTTGTCCTATATTTGTAATCGATCCGCATTCTTCACAAGTATGATAAGACATATGTTCAGCTAACCATACCATACCATCTATTTTTTCATCTCCTCCATCATAATAAAAACGAAGACCTCCAAATTTTTCTTTTACTTGTGTTGCAACAACTTGTGATATGGTTTCATATTCTTCTTTTTCAAAATTATCTTCGATTCCGTGAATGAATTCATAAGATAACATTTTTCCTAATTTTCTTATTAATCCAATTTTAGACCACATCATTTTCTTTCTCAATTTCCACAATATTTCAATAAGAAATCTAGCAAATGAATTTTTAACTCTTTTCCTTTTTGAATTGTTATCAATATAAGATTGAATGGTATTACATAAATTATCTATAATGAAATACCATCCATCTGAACAAGAAAAACCCCAACACATTGCAGTAGTTCTCATGTCTGCATGTCTATCCCTAAAAATTTTAGGGTATTTTTCTACTAATTTTTTATCTAATTCTTCGGTCATTGTTATTATTCTTTTTTTGTATCTTCATATATAATAGTAAATATTACCATATCTGAATTTGTTACACTTTGATTTGTTTCTATAATAAATAAATCATTGGTTTCAAAGAATTTATCTATTTTACTCTGTAACGCATACAGGCTTTCTATGAACACTTTACTTTTTTTCATAATTCATTGATTTATATTTATTAAACATCGAACGTGAAAGATCATGATAATACTATATTATATATTCTGGTTTTTATTTATAGAAAAATTTGAAACGAATGTTTTAATTTATCAACACTGGATCAAAATTTATAACTTTAGGTGGAATATTGTCCACTGTATAATACCCGTGATGAAAATTATTATCATCAAACAACGATATATTGAGTTCAGTGAGGTCAACTGATATAATGATAGGATTTGGTATGTAATGTTTAAAACCAGTGTACAACTCTTTTAAACCATCTTTATTGCAAAGATATACTCTTTCAGGGTGAATACTTTTTTTCCCAACATATTTAGGTATTAATCCTCTTGTTTTTATTTTTGATAAATATTTTTGTTCGGTAATATGATATAAAGTTCCATAAATATATTCTTTATTTACTTTATCTCCGAATTTCGGTTCGATTCGAATAACTTTTATTTTTGTTTTTTTATTACCAGATAGTAAATTTTTTATTGTTTTTAAGTCATCACTAGAAAAATTAGATGTTTGAGTAGATGATATAAACCATCCAAATGGAATAATGAATTTGTTAATTTTAAAAATATCTATACTATTAATCTGATTATTATCTATTTTTGTTCTTTCACAATATTTAGTTGAATTTTCATTATCATTTTTTATTTTTGATCTTTCGTATAATTTATTATAAGGAAGTTTATGAATTACTTTATAATTTACAAACACATTACGGACTCAAATATTTAGATTTTCAAAGCGGAAATGTTGGTAGGGATGAAAAAGGTGTATTGAAAATATTTGATGTTTATTACAATTGGGACAAAATCTTATCATATTTCTCATTAAAAATAAGTTTATTAATATATATTAAATATCTAACTCTTTTAAAAGTGGTTCTATTTTGGATATCACAAATTCTGAAGTGATGGTTTTCGTACATTCAAAAGATCTTGGTGTGCTTTTGTGTGCAGGACACCACATCCAATCACCACGATCAAATGTATATTTTTCATCATTGAAACAACCATTACAAACTTTATCATTATGAATTCTGATACAATTTTCTTGAAATTCACAAAATGGTTTTGAAAATCCAGATATCATAACAACCTTTTTTCCAACAGCCCAAGCAATCCAAGCTAATCCGCTTCCAATTGTAATCATAAATTCACTATGATTTATTTGATTAATTCTACGTTCAAATGGTTGATCACCGGTTTGATTAATAACTTTTTTAAGGCTTGTTCCTTGTTTGCTTATAACCATAACCTTTATTCCTTTACTATTTAAATAATCAACAATAGTTTGCCAACCATTTTTATAATTCCAATGTTTAGCATTTGCTGTAGAATGTTCAGCAATAACTACATATTTTTCTTTAATAGGTCTTTCCATATTTGGAATAGTAACTTTAGGTCTTATTTCTTTAAATGGCAATCCAAGTATATCGGTAATAGTTTGTTGTAATGGTATTAAACGATAATCATTCGGTTGAACATCTCTACTACCACCCCAAGGAACAATTGGTCCTGCTTTTTCATCGTCATTTGAAAACCAACCGATTTTCCAAGTTGCGTAAATATCATTAATTGGATCTCCGGGTTTTATAAAATTAATTTCAGGATATTCTTTTTCGTATAGAATATTTTTATGAGTTGAGCAATACATTTTACAACCATGTAATTTACGAAATTCTTCAACGTATGGAATCCAAGCTAAAGAATCACCGATAGATGCACTGTCAAATTGAATAAAAACATTTTTATCTTTTAAGTCCATATCAAATACTTTATTATCATCACCGGTTACTTTAATTCTCCAATTTTTGAAATATTTGATATTTGGTCTAGCATACATATTTGAATTTAAAACAGTATGATAAATTACATTATTTGTATCTCTGTCTATAAAATCAACAGTGAATGTTTTTTTAGTCAAACAAAGAGCTTCAAAAAAAGCACCATCATTAAAATGAACATTATAATTTATTTTTGGTTCTCTATATTTTTGATATTTTATTACACCGGTTTCATATGCATTTATTACATTTTTTCTCATATCATCACGTGTGAAATTATTTTTCACCGATACTGCATAAGTATAATAATCTTGTAATTGTTTTACGATAATTGACCAATCGTATTTTAAAGCGGTTTGACGAGCTTTATATCTCCAATTATTATAATCTCCGTTAATTATAGATAGTATTTTATTTTTAACATCGATTGTATTTCTAGTCACTTTAATTAAACCATCTAAAGAATTTTTACCATTATATGTTCCAACGATAGGTAATCCACAAGCCATGGCTTCTAATAATGTTAGATTTGGGTGTCCAGCTTCTAATTCCGATGGATGTAAAAATATGGTATGATCATTGAAAATATCAATTAATTCTGTTTCAGATGGATCTTCTATGATTGTTAATTTTTGATATTCTAATAAATCTTTATTTTTTTCAAAGAAGTTTTTTCTATTGTTTTTAGGACCAACAATAGTAATAGGTAAATCTAATAATTTAGCTGCTTCTATACAGTATCTAAAACCTTTTCTGTCATATGATTGATCATCAGCATATCCATTATTTGCTACACAAAGTAATTTATGATCTGGTTTTGTGTTTCCAAAATCTTTATATAATTCGGTATCTACACCATGTGATAAATAATATAATTTATCGGTTGTATCAAAATAATCTATGATAAATTCAGCGTGAGTAAAGGATGCTACTGATTTTTTCATCGCCAATAAATTATTTGAATATGATGGTGATGATTTACCATATCTAACTACATGATGATCGTGTAGTGAAAATACATATTGTGCTTCAAAATCATTATAAGATTCAAGACATTGGTTGGCTGCGTGAAAATGAATAATATCATATTTTGATTTACCATTTTCCATCGTTTCATTTGGATAAACGATATCTACTTGATGACCTAATTTTTCTAATTGTATTTTATAATTCCAAATAATTTTTTCTATAGCTCCCCAACTCTTAGGTGGGATTTCAATTAATCCTAAATTAATTAATGCAATTTTCATTCATATATCATTATTTTTTAAAATTAAATTTTTTATAATTTAATTTTATTTCTTTTTCGTATTATTTAAATAATCAGCAATTTCTGTAAGATTATCAAAACATTTTCCTCCGTTTTTTTTCACCATTTTTGATACAGATTCTAGAGATTTAATTTGATGTTTGGTGAATTTATAATTATCTTTATCATCTTTATTTGTATCTGTTATCAGATAACAAAAAATAGTTTTATCTGGATTTTTATTCGAATCATCGACAACTTCTGCGATACTA
>Ga0209083_1001280_pt1 | contig 29638 bp, 24 predicted proteins | sample AM7aDNAmetaG_FD_184132 | JGI IMG/M metagenome (GOLD analysis project Ga0209083, IMG submission 184132) | Freshwater microbial communities from Finland to study Microbial Dark Matter (Phase II) - AM7a DNA metaG (SPAdes) (version 3) | ecosystem: Environmental > Aquatic > Freshwater > Lake ...
TGTGAATGTCCCGAATGTGCCAATGAAATAAATCCAAATATAAAAATGGATGCAAAAACGTTTATCGAAAAAGCACGGCTAGTTCATGGAGATAAGTATGACTATTCTTTGATTAAATATATTAAATCGGATGAAAATGTGGTTATTGTTTGTCCTAAACATGGTGAATATTTACAGAAGCCGAAAAACCATTTGTGCGGGTATGGTTGTCAAAAATGTGCGGGTAAGAATAGGTCAACTGATGATTATATTTATGAAGCCAAATTAGTACATGGTGATAAATATGATTATTCTTTGGTTAACTATAAAGATACGATAACAAAAATAAAAATCGTTTGTTGTGATCATGGAATGTTTACAATAAGACCTAGCGAACATTTATTTGGTTATAAATGTCCTAAATGTAACAAAATGTTTGTTAACACCAAAAGTTTTATTAAAAGAGCCAAATTGGTTCATGATGATAAATATGATTATTCTTTGGTTGATTATGTTAATGCCGTGACAAAAATAAAAATTATTTGTCCAAAACACGGTACTTTTATGCAAAGGAGTGGCGATCATTTAGTTGGAAGAGGTTGCCCACATTGTAACGAATCTAAAGGCGAATTGGTAATTACAAACTATTTAAAAACAAAAGGCTTTGAGTTTATTAGGGAGAAAAAGTATGATAATTGTAGAGGGTATAAAAGGACACTGCCTTTTGATTTTTATTTGCCTGATTATAATGCATTGGTTGAATATGATGGCGAACAACATTTTAAACCATTGAAATATTGGGGAGGTGAAGAAGGTTTCAATAGACAACAAATTAACGATAATATTAAAAATGAATACGCAAAAAATAACAATATTAATCTTTTGAGAATTAGATTTGATGAATATAAAAATATAAACGAAATTTTAGATAAAAACATAAAAACATGGCAGACACAACTACAAATGTAATAAGATATGGTTCAAGAACCTTTGGCGAAATAAGGGTTGATCTTATAACAATGATAAGACAAACTTATCCGGAGATTTTGAGCGATTTCACCGATTCATCCATTGGGGCAATCATGATTGACCTTAATGCAGGGGTTGCTAACAATTTGGCAATTAATACTGATCGTGTTTATATGGAGACGCAACTGGAATATGCTCAACAACGAACATCCATATTAAATATTGCAAAGAATATGGGATTTAATATTCCAGCTAAAAGACCATCAGTTACTGTTGTGGATTTTACTGTTTTTATCCCAGTGCTAGGTGATAAGCCCGACGCTTCCTATTATCCAGTTTTAAATGCTGGTGCACAGGTCATAGGTGGTGGTAAAATATTTGAAACACAGAGTGTTATTGATTGGAATTCGCCAGTAAGTAATTTAGGTGATCCAAATCGCTCAATTATACCTAATTTAGATTCGAATGGTATTGTGGTAAGTTATAGTGTTACGAAGAGGGAAGTTGTTATTAATGGTTCGTCAAGTATTTTTAAAAGGGTAATAACAACGAATGATGTTGTATCGTTTTTTAGTTTTAATTTACCTGACTCAGATGTGCTTGAGATAGATAGTGTTATTTTGATGGAGGGTACTAATTATATTTCAAACCCAACGGACAGCGATTTTAATAATTCAGCATATAAGTATTATGAAGTAGATTATCTTGCACAACAAAGAGTTTTTATTGAAAATTATAATAGTTCTTCAGGAAACACAAATTCAAACGGACTTAAATCAGCACAATGGATTGATGTAACAAAAAAATTTATAAAAGAATTTACATCTAATGGTTACTGTAAAATAACATTTGGTTCTGGTGATCCTGATGTAAATGCATTTAAAAATGGTTTTCTTAAGGAAGGGGTTAACAATAAATATTTTCTTGAAAATTTCTTGAATAACACTTCTTTGGGTGAAAAATTGAAAGCAAATTATACGCTTTTTATTAAATATAGAACTGGTGGTGGTAGTAATTCAAATGTTGGTGCAGCAATATTGACACAAATTGGAAATTATAGTATTACTTCAAACGGTTCTCGTCAAGATTTTAAACAATCTGTTGAAAGAAGTTTAAAAGTATCTAACCCAATACCTGCTATTGGTGGTAATGATGGACTAAGTGTTGAACAAATTAGAAGTTTAATTAAATATAATTTTTCTTCACAACAAAGAGACGTTAGTTTAACCGATTATTTGTTGCAAATATATAAGATGCCCGGGCAGTTTGGTTCACCGTTTCGTGCAAATGCATTTAAAATTAATAATAAGGTTGTTATCTCAATACTTAATATTGGGTCTGATGGTACTTTATCGAACACAAGCAATACCTTATTGAAAAATAATATTACAGAATATTTAAGTCAATTCAGAATGGTAAATGATTACGTTGAAGTTAAGGACGGTAAAATATTTAATTTGGCTTTTGATATTGATGTGTATGTCGAAAATATATCAGATAATCAAATTGCAAATAGTATTATAACAATTGTAAGAGATTATTTTAATATTAATAATTATGAAATGAATCAAGATATTTTTCTTGGAAAACTACAAAAAGAAATTCTTAATGCAAACGGTGTGATTAATATTGTTGGAATTAAAGTTTATAATAGGGTTGGAGGAAATTATTCTAATAATACAATATCACAAGCAATTACTGATACAACTACTGGGGAAATTACGGTTATAAATAATACAATATATTCTACAGAAGATTCAATGTTTGAAATTAAATATCCAGCTAAGGACATAAAAGTTTTGTTGCGTAAAAAAAATGTATAACATAAATTAATGGAAATAATCAAAAAATCAATATTACAGATAGTAACCACTGGAAAAACATCTGGTGGGGATACTGTTATTGTTCCAGATTTAACCAAAATTTATCACATGAAATTTGGACTAGTATCTGAAGATAAAGATATTGGTTTTTTTGATGCATACGAGGGGAGTTTATGTTCAACAGATTGTTATTTTAGTGGAACTGCTATATATGCTTCAGCAACACCTACTACAACAAGCACAAGCACGTCTACTTTAGAAATAATGTACGTTTTATTAAAAATAGATAATTGGGGGTCAAAAGTTGGAAATAATTTTACAATTGTACCCAACGTTGGCATAGCAATTCCATCTATTTCAACAAAAGTTGAACTATATAATGGAATATACATTATTGTTGATAATAATGCCACATATCTTAAATTAACTTCTAATGGTGAGTGTAGTAATTGTCCACAAATAATACAAATAAGTGGAATGCCTGTATCAACCACCACAACTTCTACAAGTACTAGTACAACCACAAGTACTTCTACTAGCACATCTACAAGTACATCTACGTCCACAAGTACTAGCACGTCTACAAGCACGTCCACAAGTACTAGCACATCTACTAGCACGTCCACAAGTACTAGCACATCTACAAGTACTAGCACATCTACAAGTACTAGCACATCTACTAGCACGTCTACAAGTACTAGCACATCTACTAGCACATCTACTAGCACGTCCACAAGCACGTCTACAAGTACGTCTACGTCCACAAGTACTAGCACATCTACTAGCACGTCCACAAGCACGTCTACAAGTACTAGCACGTCTACTACCACTACCACAACATTATCACCTATTGTTGTTACATATGGATATTCATATAATCATATGGTTGTTCCTAATATAGCTGGAAGTGGGTGGCATGTGCCAACGACAAGCGAGGTCAATTCGTTAATTACTTTCTTAGGTGGCACTTCTGTTGCGGGAGGAAAATTGAAAGAAATTGGATATTCGCATTGGCTAACGCCCAATACTGGTGCTATTGATAGTTACGGGTTTGGGGGTGTGCCATCCCCATCAAGATCATACCCAGACTCAACGTTTGCTGGTGAAGGAAGTCAAGGTCCGTTATGGACATCAACATCTAGTGTTGGAGATTATTATGACGTTTTTGTGACGGGGTTGTTTAATACCCCATCTGCATATGTCGGTACTTATCATAAAAACGGGGGATTTTCAATAAGACTTATTAAAGATGATGGTATTGATACAGGAAATTATGTTGGAAACGATGGAAAAGTTTACCCAACGGTGGTAATAAACGGACAGGTTTGGTTAGCTAAAAATTTGCGAGAGACTCAATATAATGATCACAGTAATATTCCAGAAGTACAAAATAATAGTACGTGGGCTGGTCTTTTTACTGGGGCAAGATGTTATCAATCATAATTCAGTCATAATACATAAAATATAATAACATGATAATAACAGGAACATCGAGTAGCAGATTAAGTGAGTTACGTAAATATACAGTAACAAATGATTTTACGAAACAATATGTCATTGGGGGATCAATTAATACAGATGGCATTGATTTGTCTAGTTCGAATCCTTTGGATAAAATTGTTTATTATATTGGTGGAATTAAATACGTTGATATAATTACTGGCAGTACGTCTGGAACTACATTAAATATATATACACCACAGGGCACTGCGAGTGCAAATTTTATAAATGTTCCATATTTTAAAGACCCAAATAAAAATAATATAATTAGTAACCCAAAAATTATTGATGATGTATTTATATTAAGACAACAATTATCAGCATTTGATAAAAATTATAGATTGGAATACATTGGTAATCTAGGTGATTTAGAAACATATGCGGGAGGTAATTTTTTTGTTATTGTAAATAATACTTAAAATGACTAAAATTTTTATAAAATGAGCGTTGGAATTATTGGAACTACTCGTCCTGCAGATGTTAATATTTCAGATGTTGATATGTATTATGATTATACTCCGAATAGGCAAACACCTGCGGGGGCTATTATTAAGGTTACAAATAGTTCAGACTTTTTATCAACAACAACCTATGATGAAGGAATTGTCGGGTATTCTGAAAATCTTTTAGAAGGATTATATGATTTAAAATTACCTGCCTCAGTTTTCAGTCAATTAGGAATATATACAATATATTTTAAACCCAAATTAATCTCAACTGTGGTTGTTGACTGTAGTGTTTTATCTGCATTACCAACAATTAAAGGAATTGTTATTGATATGAATTCATTACCCGAAAACTTAAAAGCAAACAACTCGCTACAGGGATATAGAATTGAATATATTAATAGTGATGGAACTAAATTAAGAAATGTTGTTAGGTATGTGGTAACATCTAATAAAGTTTCAGCAATAAATGAAAATGTTGGTAATACAACACAAAAAGCAATTAGATATCGTTTTGATGATGCAGGCACACTAATATTTTTACAGGTTACCCCTTCTTCAGCTTCCAATGTCAAACCTAATGCATTACCTTTTATTGGAAATATTGGTCAAACAATATTAATGTCAAATACATATTTTTCACCATTGGTGGTTGAGATTGAAATGGTTGAAAACACAATCGATACTCTTGCTTCGTTTGTAGCTGGGGAACAAATTAAAAGTGTTCAAGATGGTATATTGACCTATTATGATACTAATAGGGTGATTACTAAACAGTTTAATTTGTTTGAGATTAAGGATAATATTACCAACGAGTTTTTATACGAGGTGAAGGAAAAAAGGACAACAATTGATGAGTCCCAGAATTTTGACACTGTTGTTAATTTTTAATTTTTTATATATAAAAAAGATTTGATTGTTGTGAATATAAATATGCACTTCCTTTCGATTTTTATCTTCCTGATTATATTATCTCGAATGGTATTAGGGTTAAATATAGCACGAAAATCTGGCAGTTAAGTTTATTACTTTTTATAAAATCCTATTCGTAAGTTTAGGATTTTTCTTTTTACTGTATTTATGTTAAAATATAAAGTTCGTGGCAAAAGTAAAAGTAGTAAATAATAATCTTGACCAGAATTTAAACGGTAGCAATTTTAATAATACTGCTTCCGAAACAATATTTTCGTTTGGCAGTTTTGCTGTAACATCAAATTTTGATGGTAGAAAATATATCGATTATACAAATTCTTTAAGTTCGTTTGTTCGTCCCGTCACATTGGAAACAATTGGAGTTTCTGATGTTCAATCCAGTATAATATATCAATATGCAACAAATGCAGTTCTAAATCTAGATAAATCAGACTTAAACACGTTTATTAGATTTGGTTCTGCATATGAATTTTTAAGAGTTGCTGTTGAGAATATTATAACTTCGTACCCGGGCTCACTTTTCATGAACTCACAATCATCTAGAGGTGGTAATATAACTTATTTTGATTACGCCTATGATTTGATAACAAATACGTCAACATTTAAAATTCCAACCGTTTGTACCGTCAATACGTTTGGATTGGTATATAATTATGGCAATGTTAGTTTGCCGAATAATAATGAATTAAAAAATATTAATATCTCATATAACAAATATGTTATATGGACATCTCAAGCACCTGATAATAACGCTTATAATATTATTGAATTTGTTGGAAATGCTTCTGGTCGCAATTATTTGACGTTGAAAGTAGAAGGGAATCCGTTCTCGATGATTAGTGGAAGTACTTCATCAAATGTTGATTTTCACATAAAACCGAATAATTTTATTTTTGAAGAATTTAGAGCATTATTAAATGAATATGAAAAATATATAGTTTCAACTAGAGACGGAATAAAAGGATTTAAATTTACACTTAAAGACCCCACATTACTTGATAATGGAAGTATTGTATATACCGACACCACATTAGTTTGGATAACAAGTGATAATTATAATATTGATGTAAGTTCGCCAAGCTATCAAAAATTTTTAGAAATCCTATTGACTATTGGGAGTAAATATGATAGAATTAAAACAGACTTAATTGCAAGATTTTTAACACCGTCTTCGCTGAAGGCGTATGACCTTACTGAAGAGGGTAAAATGACCAAATTATTAAGAATTTATGGTAGAGAGTTTGACCAATTAAGAGAATTTATCGATTCTTTGGTTTATATTAATAGAGTATCATATAATAAGGTTAATAATATTCCAGATCAATTGATTAAGAATATGTCAAATACTTTTGGTTGGGATTATTTTTCATTGGTTAATGAAGGTGAATTGGTTACCAGTTTTTTAACTATTGATGAGAATGAAAGAGATTTAAACGCTGACTTACTTCCAGCAGAAATTGATATTGAACTTTGGAGAAGAATATTAATGAACACAAATTATTTTTGGAAATCTAAAGGAACTAGGGATGCTATTAAATCAATGTTTCTTTTAATTGGTATTCCCGAACCATTTATTGATATTACTGAGTATGTGTATACTGTTGACGGTAAAATTAACCCCAATACTGTTGGATTATCGATAAATGATTTTCCCTCAAATTCGTTACCATATGACACCAATGGTTATCCTTCAGCACCATTAGAAACGAATAACTTCTTTTTTCAAATATCTGGTGATACGGATAGCGGTCAAGCGTATTTGGATGTGTTTCGCATGGCTGGTTTCAATTTAACAAGAACTATTGATAATAAAAAATCGTGGTCACAAAGTGGTGCAACATATAGGGCTGATGATACTATGCCTCAATACTATCAAGAAGACAGTAAATTGGTTATAAACACAAAAGAGGTTGATGTTACGCTTGATACTTCACGTGGTATAGAATATGACGTATATGATTATATTCAAAAAGATTTTGCAATTAATTCGAGTGGATACACATTACCGTTTTCATATGTAAATATATCTTTGAATTATGATGGTATACAAAATACTTTTACGTTGCCATATAATGTTGATAAAACATTGGGAGATTTTGAGGTTAGATATAATGGAATATTATTAAATGCACCAAAAAGCGGAACGACTACGGGTATTACATATCAATCAGATTATACTATTAATTATGATACTAATACATTTACATTGATTAGCGGAACTGCGATTAATTCTGGAAATAGAAGAGATGTAATTCAAGCAACATTTGTTTATAGTGGTGGGACTCATTCAATTAGTGGGGTAACTGTTGATTATGTTGTAACAAGAATTAAGGCAGATGCAACTGGAACAATTATTCCTTTGCCAAGTTATCCACGTGGAGATGTTCAGCTTACAATAAATGGAATTGCTTTGACCAAAGGTACATCACAATTTAACGCTGATTATATTGTTGATCCAAATAATACTGTGGGTGGAACGAATAATCTTATAATACAAAATCCAGAAGTGATATCGTACTTACAAACAAATTCCAGTGTTCAAATCGCATATGTTGAAGTTGTGGGAAGTAATGATATTTCTGCTAGAAGTGAAGTTGTTAGAGTTGATAGTATTAATGCCAATAAAATATATTTTAATCAATTGGCGAATAAATTTGTATATAAACTTAATTATAAAGCAAATAATGCAAAAGACGTTAAAATATTGATAGATGGAATTGCATTAGAACCCAATAAAGATTATAGTCTTAATGCATTGAATCCATATGAAATATATTTACCAAATGGTATTAGATATGGTACAATTATTAGTGTATATTATCTTGTTGGAGGTAACGCTGCTTTTAAACCTGTTATTCATGACACTTTTGGTGTTGGGGACATTAGTAAATTATCGTTTCTTGAATTTATAGATTTAATTCAAAGAAAAATGGTAAATGCTAGAAACAGAAAAACAATAAGCGATTTTAAGGGTGGGTGGTATCCTGCATTGTTAAAAATTTATGTTGAATATTTAAAAAGAGCAAATCTTCCAAATGGTGATCCATTAAAATCTAATGGTTATACATTCCATAATTTATATTCGTTTTTAAGTAAATATAATTCTTTGTTTCAAAGATTTGTAGATCAATTATTACCCGCAACAATTATTTTAAGAAGAAGCGGATTGTTGGTTAGAAATACTATTTTTAGTAAACAAAAATTCATGTATAGGAGAGGAGTTAATATATATTCGGAATCATCAACTAAAATCGATAAGAGAGGTAACCCAATTATTCAATACTATGGAAATGATGGTGCATTGTTCTCAATTGCCCAAACAACACCACCACCACCTCCACCTCCACCTACGTTGTATGTGGAAACAAATCTTGGGTCATCATTTAATGGATCAATAAGCGGTAAGTTCTATACTGGTGGTAAGTTTATTCAAGGCTATAGTGTTCTTACTGAATATGGTATTGAATATAGAAAATTAGGTGGTGATTGGATAAAAGTGTCTCAATATGGTTCATTATTGGTTGATAATTATTCAGAACAAATAATTGGATTGGCGTTTGATACCATATATGAATATAGAGCATATATCATATCAGGTGTTTATGGTTATACTGGTAATACTTTGCAAATAACAATTCCTGCACCAGCAGTTACCCCATCTATTCACACGTGTCAAGGAACTGCGAACGTATTTTCAATTGATAATACTGGTGGAAAGAATATTGTTCGTTATGCAGATGCACAATATTATGGAATGCAATATAGAGAAGTAGGTTCTAGTACTGAAGATATTCAAATATCTCCAACTGTGTTGAATGTGCCAGCAACCATTACTTTTTCTGATATTAGTGTGATTGGTAGTTCGTTAAATACATATACAATTACGAAAGCACCCACTCTTACATGGATAGTGACCGATGCACCAATACCGCCATCACCAACTGGAACAATAAACCAAATTACTGTTGCTTCAAATAGTGGTGCTGCAAGATCAGGTATTGTATGTTATACCCCAACGATTGGTACAACAAAACAAGTATCTATTTGTCAAGCATCTGGTTTACCAACATTAAATTATGTGTCAATGGAATGTGTTGCAGGTGGTGACAAACAGCCGTTATCCGAATTGGCGTGTGGTGAAATTACGTCAGTTATACCTGTTGGTGTTAGTGAATGTTATTCGATAACACTTAATTGGGGTGGAACAAATCCCGCTGCGGGATTTCCAATAAGTCATCGAATGAACCTATACTGTAATGGAAATAACATTTGTTCATTTGCTTATAGTACTAAATTGGCAAAAATTTGTGGTGGAACGTGGAATCCAATCCTTGTTAAACACGGTGATGTCATTGGGGTTGATGTTTATTCTGACGCACAAACAATTTTGGGGTTGCCTAGTACTACATCAATTGGAATTTCAAATGTGGTAAATGGTATTGGTAATTTTGCAATAGGTACTACACCAACATACATGTTATCAATAACAGCCCAAACCGATAGTTCAGTTCTTTAAATAATTAATAAAAATAAAATAATAAAACTATGTCAGCACCTTGGATAATAACACCATTAAAAACTGGAGCAATTCCTGCAAACAACTATACTTGCACAATTTCGGGTTTGTTGCCTGCTACTGTATATGAATATCGTGCATATATGCTTGTTGATGGTGTGCCATATTACGGTGAAATATGCCAAATAACGACATTACCAATTCCAACGCAATCTCCAATATTAACAACTGGAATTGCATACGACATTACAAATATTAGTATGGGAATTTGTAATAATGTTGTTAACTATAATGGTAATTTGCCAATTACTGAATATGGTGTATTATATACACAATTGGGTGCTTATGGTAATGAATCACAATTAACAATTGATAAATACCCATCGCTTGTTTGTAAACAATCAATATCTGCTGATATTGCTATTGGTGTTAATTATTTTACTGGCAGCGGAAATTTATTAACAAGTCTCTCTTGTAATACTGAGACCTTTTATAGAGCATTTGCTATAAATGCGCATGGTGTTGGATATGGTAATATTAAATCGCAAATAGTTATTCCGTCTACAAGCACTAGCACGTCTACAAGCACATCTACAAGTACTTCCACTAGCACAAGTACTTCCACTAGCACATCTACAAGTAGCACGTCTACAAGCACATCTACAAGTACTTCCACTAGCACAAGTACTTCCACTAGCACATCTACAAGTAGCACGTCTACTAGTACATCTACAAGCACTAGCACATCTACAAGTACTTCCACTAGCACGTCTACAAGCACATCTACAAGTACTTCCACTAGCACAAGTACTTCCACTAGCACTAGCACGTCTACTAGTACATCTACAAGTACTTCCACTAGCACAAGTACTTCCACTAGCACTAGCACGTCTACTAGTACATCTACAAGCACATCTACAAGCACTAGCACATCTACAAGTACTTCCACTAGCACATCTACAAGTACTTCCACTAGCACTAGCACATCTACAAGTACTTCCACTAGCACTAGCACGTCTACTAGTACATCTACAAGCACATCTACAAGCACTAGCACATCTACAAGTACTTCCACTAGCACTAGCACATCTACAAGCACGTCTACTAGTACAACAACTAGCACCACTACGTCATCTCCAATATATGTAAATGTTACTAATGGAACAACGTCACCATTTACTTCAACAATATTGAGTGTTGCAGTGAATGGATATAATATAGTGGGAGGTTCATTTCCATTAACAATGGGAAATTCTACAAATGGGACTACTGATCAGATTGGTACTTATGATTTAACTGTTGTAGTTTTCTCGACATATAGTGGAAATGGTGCTATTATTGTATCTGACTCAAATGGTACTCCATATTGTGTTGAAGTGAGTGGAAATACAACAATAACATTCCCGAATATTGTTGTAAGTAATAGCGGTAATATTGATGTTGCAATTAGTAATGGAAATTGTGTTTAATTCACGAGCTAAAATAAAAAATAAGTATTTATGATTAAAATCTTTAAAAATGTCGTTTATTGATAAAAAAGACCCTGTTGTTTTAAGCATAATGTTAACATCAAAAGGTAGGGAACTATTATCTACTGGAAACCTAACATTCAAATATTTCGCTGTTGGTGATAGTGAAATTGATTATGGGTTGACCAATGAAATAAATAACATTGAATCTCATTTAAATTATAAACCATATCCGCTTGATTTGAGTATTTTAAGACCCACAAATAAAAATCCTCAAATAATTTCTTTCGTTCCACAGAACATAACAGGTAATCCGTATAATTTAATATCAAGAGTACCATCAACACCATATGAAATTGTTAACAAAACCTCAACAATAGGGTTTTTTACTAATACTGGGACAACATTTATAACGGATAGTAATCACGTTAAACAACCCGATGCAATGGTTGACGTGAATGGAGTTACTGGTGGAACAAAACTCACGTTAAAAAAAGCACCAACATACGGTGCAAATATTAACGAACCTTCGATTGGGGATTTACTTTTAGTTAAATGGTCTGTTTATTCGAATACAACAGGATATACAATAAATAAAAATATTCCAACACCATATTTAACGTATCAAATTGTTAATAAGACAGGTACGTTGAGTTCCGATAATCTTATTGTAAGTGTTGATAGAAATTTGCCTGATTTCAATGGGTATTACCCAACCGCTAAAGCAGGTGCAATGATTTATTATAATTTTATTAATTATAGTGGTGCAACATTATTTGAAAATACTACGGCTGATTATAAGATTAAAAGCGTTTCATCGTTTTTGAATAATACTGAGTGTCCCACTGTTGTATTCCCATATTGGAATATGTCAATCATATATACAGAAGAAATTGCGGGGGTTAAATTTGTTGATAGAAATTTTGGACAATTTAATAGTAGGGCATATGGTGGATTTGTTTCATATATACAAAATCAAGCACCTATTTATAAAAAATTAGGTGTGATACATTATACGAATAATTCTCCAGCAAATGTGTATGCAGAAGAATTATATTTAAAAACCGCCAAATTAGAAATTCCAAACATATTGTGGCACAAATCGAGTACAATTACAATGGGCATTACACTTGTGCCAACGGGTGATAGTAAATTATTAACTGGTGAAACAAAATCATTGAATTTAAAATATTACGATTTAGCAGATTTAGATGGTAATATTGTTGGAAAAGTGCTCACAGAATTAAAAATATTCTTGATTGAAGACCAAGAATTGTTGTTTGCAATGTCATATAAGTCAAATAGGTCTTGGACTCTTCCAGATTATCTTGTTGGTAGTATTGGTGGGGCTGGTGCAGCACCAACATCTACCAGTACATCAACGTCTACAAGTACGTCTACCAGTACCAGTACATCTACCAGTACCAGTACATCTACTAGTACTTCTACATCTACTACAACAGTACAACCAATATATTATAATGTTCAAATGTCTCAAGCATTTCAGAAGAATGATTGTCCCGCAGGACCGTCCTATGGTAATTATGTTACATATACGGTGATTGCAGCAAAATATAGTTCTTTAATATCTCAGGCAGCAGCAAATGCGTTGGCACAAGCAGAAATTGACGCAAATGGTCAAACTAATGCAAATATTAATGGTGTTTGTGAAGTAGTTCCACCGACAACCACTACCAGTACATCTACAAGTACCAGTACAAGTACATCTACAAGTACCAGTACATCTACAAGTACAAGTACGTCTACAAGTACATCTACAAGTACAAGTACATCTACAAGCACGTCTACAACAATATCACCAAACCCAATGCTGATCACTAATCCATCTTTTGATCAATCATATACTACTGCGGGTGTGGGTGGTAATGTGTTAACTTTGGGCGGTGGTGGAAGTACAATTGATGCAATTGGAGTTGTTTATGTTACTGCTACACAATATGATAATGGCCGTGGAATGCCACCTGAAGCTGGCACTCAAGTATTCGGCATTGGTGGTGGACTAGGTGTATTCACATTAACATTATCTAATTTAATTAATGGTACTGATTATGTTTATAAAGCATTTGCTATAAATAATTTAAATCAAACGGGTTATGCTGGCAATGTTGAAACATTTACCACATTAATATTACCCACAACTACTACCACTACAAATGCACCAATACCACCACCTGTAGGAATACCCGGGGTTGCAACCACATCACCCAACTTAAGTAATATTACTATGTCGAGTGCAATTCTTGGCGGATATGTATATAGTGAAGGTGGGTCAGCGATTACCGAAATGGGTATTTGTTATTCCATTATTAATACTAGTCCACCCGAAGCAGGGTCATATGTACTAGATGGCAATATTGGAATTGGTCAATTTATGGTAAATTTAAATGGATTGTCACCTAATACGACATATGTTTTCAAAGCCTATGCACGTAATATTTTTGGTGGTGCATATGGTCAAGAATATACATTTACCACCAACTCTACAACACCCACCACAACAACAATTCCACCGATTAATATTTCTCGTTATACAATTGGTATTTCTCCAATTGCTCCACTGGGAAGTGTTATACATAGTGTTAAAATAAATGGAATGGAACTACTTTCTGGAGATATTGGTACTTATGAAGGTACTATTGGTGGTGATGCAACTCCTTTTTTACATGACCCAACGATAGAGGTGTTATCAACAAATATTATTCATACTGAAATGAATGTTGCTTCTGATGGAGGGGTTAATCTAGCACATCCAACATATGTGGATGGAAATGGAGTAACGCATTCGGGTTTTCATGTAACTAATTTTTCTAATTATCTGATTATCTCAATAGTTAATGGTTAATTTTTAAATTTTATTTCGTTAGTATTTATAATTAAATTCATGAAAAGTGGCATTTATTAATAAAAAAGATTCTCTTGTTTTAAACATAATGTTAACATCAAAAGGTAGGGAACAATTGTCTACTGGAAATTTAACGTTCAAATATTTTGCTGTTGGTGATAGTGAAATTGATTATAATTTCATAAGAGACGTTAATTTTCCAACAGGCGAGGCAAATTATAATGTTGCCGATTCAAGCATTTTACAACCAACTGATAAGTACCCTAAAATAATTTCTTTTATTCCGAACATAATATCTGGCGATCCATATAATATAATATCAACAATTTCTTCAAAGTCATACGATGTTATGGATAAAGTAGAACCTCTTGGATTTTTTTCAAATGATGTGACGAAATTTATTGTTGATGCGGATCATGTTAAACAACCAGATGCAATGGTTTATGTGAATAGTGTTGCGGGGGGGAGATTTTTAAATTTAAAAAAAGCACCTACATATGGTACAAGTGGTCAAGAACCAGTAATTGGTGATTTACTTTTGGTTAAATGGGTGCATTATGGAAGTAGCACAGGGTATACAATAAATAAAAACATCCCCACACCATATTTAACATATCAAATTGTTAATAAAACTGGTACATTAGGTAATAATAATTTAATCGTAACTGTTGATAGAAATTTACCTGATTTTAGTGGAAATCCGTTATATAATGGTATTGCAGGTGCAATGATTTATTATAATTTCACTAATTATATTGGTGATACTATATATAATGATTTAGAAACTGATTATATTAATGAAAGCATATTATTATTCACCCAAAATAATGAATGCCCAGTTCCTTCGTTTCCATTTTGGAATTTGTCAATTGTAAATACTGAGGAAATTGCGGGAGTTCAATATGTCGACAGAAAATTTACACAATCCCCAAGTAGAACATATGGTGGATTTGTTTCATATATTCAACAACAAGCACCCGTTTACAGTAAACTAGGTATTATTCATTATAGTAACGAAGCCCCTACAAATACATATGGTGAAGAATTTTATTTAAATTCTAAATTAGAAATACCTTGGATTATGTGGCATAAATCAAATACCACAACAATGGGCATTACACTTATGCCAATAGGTGACAGTAAAACATTAACAGGGAAAACAAAATCACTTAATACTGTATATTATGATTTGGCTGATTTAGATGGTAATGTTGTGGGTAAAGTATTTACGGAATTGAAAATATTTTTAATTGAAGACCAAGAACTGTTATTTGCAATGTCATACAAGTCAAATAGGTCTTGGACGCTTCCAGATTATATTGTTAATGGCATCGTACCTACAACAACCACAAGTACAAGCACATCTACAAGTACATCTACAAGCACATCTACAAGTACTTCCACTAGCACATCTACAAGTAGCACGTCTACAAGCACATCTACAAGTACTTCCACTAGCACTAGCACATCTACCACTACCAGTACATCTACCAGTACATCTACAAGTACATCAACGAGTACAAGTACGTCTACCAGTACAAGCACAAGTACATCAACAACCACAATTCCACCAATTGTAAATAGTTATGGATATTTATATAACTGGTATGCCACCACAAATATAAAAAAAATTGCAAATGAAGGATGGACAATTCCAGATTCCACTCAATTTGAAACATTAATGAAATATGTTGATCCTTTGGGGCATGCCCTTTCTAATACGGCAGCAAATGCACTAAAAGAAATTGGAACAACATATTGGACAGATGCACATGGAACAAATGCAACTGGATTTAATGCACGTGGAGGTGGAATAAGAGATTATTCAACAGGCTTAGTTAGTAATATAAAATATAGTGCAACATATTGGACAAGTTTTATTTTAGATGATAGTATACATAAAGGCGTTGCTGGATTATGGACAAACTTACCGCAATTTGCAGTACCGATTTCTGGCGATGGTTTTCCAAGATACAATCCACATGAAGGTGTTTCGGTTAGATTAATTAAAAATACAACAACATTAACAAATGGTCAATCAGGTACGTATGTTGGAAATGATGGAACTATTTATAATACAATTTGTATTGGAACTCAGGAATGGATGTCTGAAAATTTAAAGGAAACTAGATATAATGACGGTACACTTATTCCAGAAATATTAAACAATATTGAATGGATTAATGATTCAATTGGTGCTAGATGTTATTATATTTTATAATAATTAATAAATATTTTCCATTTTTTTAAATTTATAATAATTTATAATAATTTATAAGTATTTATAGTAAACAATAAAAATTTATAAATACTTATGAGACAATTAAGATATATTTGTGCACAGCCAGCTATTAAATATTATGCTTGGCAGGTAGAAGTAATGATAAACAATTTCATTGAGATGGGTATTAATGCTAATAACATTGATATTATTGCGTGGAAGGAGAATGGTATAATACCTGAAGAATGGAGTAAGCTTGCAAATAGATATGCAGCAAGATTCTTTTTTTATGATGACACCAGAGAAATCAAACACTACGTTTCATCAATCAGACCTAATATTTTAAAACAACATTTTAAAGCGCATTCTTACTTAAAGAATGATGTAATATTTTATCATGATTGTGATATTGTATTTACTAAACCGCCAAGAGAGTGGATTAGTGATGATATGTTGAATGATGAAGAGTGGTATGGTTCTGATACTCGTTGGTATATTGCTCATTCATATATTAAGAGTAAAGGTGATGATATTATTCAGAAAATGTGCAATATTATGCAAATGGATGAGAAAGTAATTGAAGACAATGAATTAAATTGTATAGGTGCACAATATCTAATGAAAAATGTCGATTATTCTTATTGGGATAGGGTTGAAAAAGATTCGGAGAAATTATTTAAAGACGTTACAAATTTAAATAACAAAAAAATTTATTTAGATAAAATCAAATGGGAAGAAGAAAAAATTGAATGGGAGAAAAATAATGTGGAAGCAATTGCCAATGGTGAAAAATTCTCCAAGCCACTATATCACGAGTTACAAATATGGTGCGCAGATATGTGGGCAGTCCTATGGGGTGCATGGAGATTGGGTTATAAAACTAATATTCATCCTAATTATGAATTTAGCTGGGCAACATCAAGTGAAAATGATTATGATAGAATGAATATTATGCATAATGCTGGTATTGAATCAGCAGATAATGGTCAATTTTATAAAGCTGCATATATGAATAGTTTTCCATATAATTTAGATTTAAAAATAAACGAATATACCACTAGTAAGAAATATTATGAGTGGGTTCAAAAGGTAGAAAAAATAACTTGTTTAATCTAAATAAAAAAATTAATTATTATGAATAAAAAAAATGTTGGAATTGTAATATTAGCAACTAATGCTTATTTTGTACTTGGCGTAAATTTGATGAAGAAATTCATATATCATTATAAAGGCGATGCAAAAATTACTTTTTATTTTTTCTCGGATACAAACCCTAATGAATATGTTCCAGATAATTTAGATGTTAAATATACACACCAAGTACATGATAATTGGTTGGATGGTACGAATTCTAAGTTTACAAATATATTGTCATTAGAAAATTCGGATGCTGATTATTTAATATATATAGATGCAGACACCAGTATATCAAAGGATTTTACCGAAGAATGGTTTATTGGTGATACGGTAGGATTGGAACATTTCGGTAACAATGGTTGGATGAAAGACGTTAAAGGTTATGATAGAAATATAAACTCAAAAGCATATGTGCCAATGGATACTCCATTATTTCAAATGTACTATCATGGGTGCTTGTTTGGTGGAGAGAAAAATAGGCTTATGGAAGTATGTAAAATTTTGCATAATAATCAGTTGGAAGATAAAAAAATATCTTATGAACCCGGGGTAAATGATGAAAGTTACATTAATCAATATTATCACTATAATCCCCCTACTCTTACAGTATATTTAGATAAATATATGTTTAATGTTAGTGATAAGGGAGGAATTGGGGATACTAGAGATATGAAATTAAATATAGGGTCACTAAAAGCAGAAATGTTAATTAATAAAAACAATAATTACGATATTATAAACAACCGTATAGTAGTAAAATGATTTCCTCATTTAAAACGATTGATAATAACACAAGTATAGAATATAAAAACATATATTCTATATTTGGCGTGTTATATTTTTTCACTATTGAAGAAATTAATTTACCTTATGTTAAAAAATTTACAACGTCTTATGACTGGAGACCACAAATCAAAAAATTTAATTCTGAAGAAGAGCTAAATAATTACATAGAAACCCTTCAAGACATAAAAATTGTTGACTTAGCAGTATTGGCGGATAATTTGTGGTATGGAAATATTGGGCACGGATTATTTGACGGATTATACCCAATATATCTATCATTATTAAAATTTGGATATGTTGACGAACCTTTTACGTTTTTATCTATGGATTGGTCGTTTAGGGAAAATTTTGCGTATGATACGATTAAAGCTTTCACAAAACAGGAATTGTTAGAATATACTAATTTAGATAAAAGTGAAATATTTCACTTCAAAACGTTGATTGCTGGAACAGATCCAACGGGAAATAGGGTTGTAAATAAAGAAATGTTTATATATGGTAAACATTGGGATGGTTTAGCACAGTTTAAAAGAAGACTTTTTGAAGTACATGGTATTAACATTGACAAACCATTAAATCGTGTGCCCAATGTAATCATAATTAATAATAAGAGATTTAATGAACAAGATGTAATAATTCTTAAAGAGGTTGTTAATAAGGTATCTGATATTTGTAACATAAAATTTATTGATTGGTATCATGATTATAAAATTTATGGAAACAAAGCATTTATTAAACAAATGGAAGACTTTCAAGAGGTAGATATTCAGATTACTGCACCGGGTACTGGAATGATGTATCTTCCACTTCTTAAACGAGGTGCTGTTAATATTAATCTTGGATTTATCGAACACACTCAAACCAATACAGTTAGAGGTAATCTTAAAATATTGGAATCAAAGCACCCAGATCATTTAATTCCTGCATATATGGAACAGCCCATATGTGCTGGGACATATTATGTTACTAGTTTATATTATGATAGATATAAATACAATAATTTGGAGATCGAACCATTAATTGCCATAATTAATGAGGCAATTGAACTAATAAAAAATGGTCAAATTATTGAGGGTAATGTTAATATAGATGCTAAAGTATTTAGGGAATATTGTAAAATAGCTAAAGACGCAAATGAAATTTGTGCACATCTAACATACGGATCGCTACACGTAGAATTTTTTGTGAACGAACATCCATACGCATTATTACCAACAACTGATATAGAATTACTTAGAAAAATTAAAGATGAGCTTGGTTATGATAGACAATACGAAATTCGTTTGGACTAGAGTCATTGGTGGAATTCCCCTTCAGTTTGAAGATGTGGCAACGTCTAATACAGTGCCATTTGTATTTGGAGAATTTGAGCAAGATTACTATTGATTAGAACAAATTCAATTATCCAAAGAAGATATTGTAATTGATGTGGGTGCTAATGTTGGAATGTTTTCCATTTATATTAAAAAGAAGTTTGGGTGTAAAGTAATTGCATTTGAGCCAGTTCCAATGAACTTCAAACAATTTAAGAAAAATATTATTCTAAATGGTTTGTCTTTAGATGATTTTGAATTACATAATACTGCTGTGACTGACGTTGAAGGAGAGATTGTTAGAATTGGTACTCCGTTGGATAATACTGGAGGTTCATCCACTTATGATTTCAACACCAATTATTCAATGTGTAAAACTGAAACGTTAGAAAAATACATAACAAAAGATTGTAAATACTTGAAAATAGATTGCGAAGGCAGTGAATATTCAATCATTCCTTCAATACTCCATAAGATTAACCAATTTAGTTATATTGGGATTGAATACCACAAATTCAATGAGGATCAAAATCCCAAAGTATTACATGAAACATTGAGAATGAATTTTAATGGAGAAATGTTTCATGCAGATATTTAAGACAATTAATTATTTTATTAATTAAATTTAGATTATCAGTATTTATAATAAAATTTAAATATGGCAAGCGGATATTCAATATTTACAACATATCTTTTAGTACCAACTGGAACATCTTTGGGTTATGGTTATAGTGAAGCAATTCATTGTAATTATATTAAGAAAACTCAATCAGCAGTAACAAACCCAACAATGGGGGAAACAACCATAAATTTTCCAAATATTGCCGAATTTAAGTTTCTTAGTGATGATCTCGTGCATAGCACTGGATATACTGTTCATAGAATATTTGCATTAATACAAATTATTGATAATGCTGGTTATACAAATATTGGGGATGTAAAAGCAATTGCTTCTGAATGGAGAATTTTTGAAATTACCAATCAGATTCTCACGCATGCTGCTGGAACACCATTAACTGCAAAACAATTAACAAGCGTTGTTTTTAGAGTACCATTTAACGACTACTATACATATCCCATATATAATTTAAGTTATCTCAATTATCCAACAAAAGAAATTGCTGATGATGATAAATTATGTCTTGGTGATGAAATATACTTTTTTGGCAACGTATCAACAGAAATAAAAGCAATTGCATATACAACCGATCTTTCAATTAATTTGCCATTAAATCAGTTTAATTCATCCACAAATAATACTTGGACTGAAACTGATCAGGTAGCAATAAGTGAAATCGGTATATATGATGCAAACAAAAATCTAGTCGCAATTGGGAAACTTAATAACCCGATTATTAAGGATGAAACGATTTCTAGAACAATCGTTTTTGATATAGATTTTTAATTTATAACAAAATCATAAATTTTTACATTTTTTTATAATTTCTTAGTATTTATTATAAATTATATAATAAATATGAAAGAGTTGCGCATAGTTGACGAAACAAAACCAAAGTCCATTATTATTGATGGAAGTCTACATAGTAGATTTAAAATGTTTTGTAAGGGAAAAAGTATGAAAATTGGTGGAGTTATTGAAGATTTAATTAGAGTATATCTTAACAATCCAAAAGTAGTACAAAAAATGATAGACGAGCATAAAGAAAGCGTATAATATGGAAAAATATATATGGTCGCTTGATATTAGTACTACAAATATCGGAAGTGCTTTATGGGATTCAAAAGGAAAGTTAATTGAATTGAAACATCTGGAATTAAAAATAGATAAAAATGTTCAAGTTGGAGATAGAGATATTCATAAAGCGGAAATCTTTAGGAAATATGTGGAAGAATATAAAAATAGAATATTAACTGAACTAAACGGTGAAATTGAATATATTATAGTTGAAGAACCTTTGAACGGTAGCAACAATTCCAACACAGTTTCATTGTTATATGGTTTTAATGGAATTTGTAGATATATTCTATACACAATATTCAATATTTATCCAAAGAAAATATCTGTGCATGAGTCACGTAAATTATTTTTGGTCGATTTGGTTCACAACGAAAAAAGAAAGGGTGAAATGGTTGAAGTATTATCTTTTCCTAAAGAATATATAAAAGAAAAGAAATTATATATATGGGAAAAAGTATCTAAACTAGAAAAACAAATTGAATGGTTTTATGGTAAAGACGGTAAACTAAAAGACATCAACTATGATATGTCCGATTCTTTTGTTGTTGGTATTGCTGGTTTAATTACTTTAGACATTATTACAAAAGAAGATTGGAAAAAAAGATATTTATCAATATGTCCCAAAAAACATCAATTGGAATAATTAAAGAATATGTAAAATTACTTGGCTGTTCATTAATGTCAACTAGTTATAGAAATAACAAAGAGGCGTTGAAATGGAAATGTGATTGTGGTGAGGAATGGGAATCTTCTTGGAGTAATTTAAAAACTAAAAATGCTTTGTGCCCAAAATGTCAAAATAGAAGAACATCAAAAAATCCGAATAAATACAATATTAATGATTTTAAAATTATTGCCAATAATAAAGGGGGTGTTTGCTTATCGGACATCTATACTCATTGTAAGGTCAAATTAAAATTTCGATGTAATTTTGGTCATATTTGGGAGGCTACACCTGCAAATATAATAAATAGTAAAACATGGTGTCCAGTTTGTGGGCGCACTAGCTCAACTACCATTAATGATATACAAAAACTTGCCCATAAAAAGAATGGCATGTGTTTGTCAACAAAATATGTAAACGGCAGCACAAAACTTTTGTGGGAATGCGAAAATGGTCACGAGTGGATGGCAGTTCCTGAAAGTATCGTGGCTGGGACTTGGTGTCCAATATGTGCAAATAGAAACATACCATCAACAATATGCGAAATGCACGAAATTGCCCATGAACGAGACGGAGAGTGTGTTAGTGAAAAATATGTTAACGCTCATTCAAAATTGAAATGGAAATGTGAGAATGGTCACGAGTGGAATGCAACGCCATCGAACATAAAGAATGGGAAATGGTGTCCATTGTGCATATCTTCTGGCGGTGAAAAATTCTTAAGGAATTTATTTATAAAAAATGGGGTTAAATTCGAACCACAAAAAAAATATGATGACTGTAGAAACGTTAAACAACTACCTTTTGATTTTTATTTAATTGATTATAATATTTTAATTGAATATGACGGTCATCATCATTTTAAACCAATTCAATTTAATGGGTGTTCAATTGAAAAAGCAAATAAAACATTTTTAGGCACAATAAAAAACGATAAAATTAAAAATGAATATTGTATGAATAATAACATTCCTTTAATACGAATACCATACACAGAAAAGAATATCGGAGAATATTTAAAAAATAAATTGATTGATTATAACGCTCTTTTCATTATTAAATGAGATACATATATTTAATTAAATCTGTAGAGGATAGTTGTTATAAAATTGGGATATCTAAACACCCAAACAAACGTTTGTCACAATTGCAAACGGGAAATTCTGCAGAGTTAAAACTAATTGATGTATATCCCACTGAGTTAGCCAATCAAATTGAAGGAACATTACATAGAAAATATTCTCACATACATAAAAACGGTGAGTGGTTCGATGGGTCAATAGAAATTGAGGTTTCGTTTATAAAAGAGTGTAAACGAATTGAAGAAACTTTAAAGATGTTAAAGCAAAGCGGTAATGTATTTATCTGAAAACCCTTGCATTTTCAATAAAATTATTGTATGTTTGGGGAAATTTTAATAAATAACATTATTTAAACCATTTAAAATGAATAAAGAAAGAATCGAAAAAGCAGTTGAAGTAATTAATTATGCAATGAAGAATCAAATATCAGTTAGAGAAGCATCGTTAAAATGTGGATATGCTGATACTTATGTAAAGAACACAAAAGCAATCCTTTATGAAAAATATGAAAATGGTATGCTTGATGATGAACTATTTACATTGTTTGATGATGCTTACAAGCAATATGCTTATTATAGGGGATTTGGAATAGTAAACGATTACTCCCCCAAAACAGATTTATCCCAACTTAAAGTTCCGTCACAATGGAATATTACCAACACCGCTGCAGATAACGGTACTAAATTCAATCAAAAGGGTAATGAAGCAACTGCTGAGTGGAAAAGCTCTAACTATCCCTTAAATCACATTAAAACGCTAAGTGAGCTACTTGCAGCATGTGAAGTAGATTTAGACATTTGGCAAGTAAAAGAACATACTGTTAATAAATGGGACACCACCAGTATGAAAGGTGATGCACCACAAACAATCCAAAATTTTCAAGTTAAAGCACGTTTAGAAAAAAATCTTGTTGCTTCTAAAGAAAAAGCAATTGGTGAGATTTTTATTGATATGGTGAAAAATTATATGCCATCACGCTTAGAAGTACCTATTAAACCAAAAACAACTGTTGAAAACAATCTATTTGAGATAACTCTTTTTGATCTTCACATGGGCAAGCTTTGCTGGAAAAACGAGACAGGTGAGAACTATGATCTTAAAATAGCAAGTAAACGATTCTTAACAACAATCAGAACATTAATTGATAGAGCAAAGGGATTTGAATACTCAAGAATTCTGTTTCCTATTGGTAGTGATTTTTTTAATACCGACACGATACTAAACACCACCACAGCAGGAACGCCACAGGATGAGGATGCCAGATGGAAAAAGACTTTCTCCTTGGGTATCAGGCTTGTAGTGGATGCAATTAATATGTTAAAACAAACAGGCGTTCCTGTTGATGTTATGGTAATTGCGGGTAATCATGATTTAGAAAGAAGTTATTATTTGGGTGCATGTCTTGAGGCGTGGTTTAACAATGATTCTCAAGTTCACATAAATAATGAAGCACCTTTAAGGAAATACTATCGTTTTGGTAAAGTATTGCTTGGATTAACTCATGGAAGTGAAGAGAAAGAAAGTTCATTATCAATGTTAATGGCAAATGATGTTGAATCTAAATCAATGTGGGGTGAAACATTATACCATGAATGGCACTTGGGGCACATCCATCGCAAAAGAACCGTTAAATACACTACGTTGGATGCAAGCAGAGTGACTAACGAAGAGTTGGGTGTTACTGTTAGATATTTATCAAGTTTAACTGGGACTGACGCATGGCACTTTTCTAAAGGGTTCATAGGTGCAACCAAAGCGGGTGAAGCATTCATTTGGAATGATGAAGCTGGACTTGTTGCGCATTTGAATGCAAATTTAATAATTGAATGATGACCATTAAATCAAACACTAAGGATTTTATTTTAAAATCTACCATAGTACACAATAATAGGTATGATTATTCTGAATCGGAATATATCACAAATTACATTAAATTAAAAATTAGATGTTTGATTCACGGTATTTTCATGCAATCACCTCATTCTCATTTAACTGGAAGAGGATGTCCAAGATGTTCAAATAAATATAAATTAACTACAGATGATTTTATAAGTAAAGCTAATTTGGTTCATTCGAATAAATATGATTATAGTGAAACTATCTATAATAACAGTAAAGCAAGTCTCAATATAAAATGCCCAATTCATGGTATTTTTAGACAATTGGCAAATAATCATATTGTGGGATACGGCTGTCCACAGTGTGGTGGGAAAATTACGCTAACTAATGATGATTATATTAATAGGGCAGTAAAAACACATAATAACATATATGATTACGCTGAAACCATATATGTTAATTCGAAAACCAAAGTTAAGGTAAAATGTGATATACACGGTATTTTTACACAAATGCCATTTAATCACTTAAATGGTGGTGGATGTCCAAAATGTGCTGGTAGAAATAAAACAACGGAAGAATTTGTTATTGAGGCAAATAGTATACATGAAAATATTTATGATTACACATTGTCAAAATATTTGGGAAATAAAATAAAATTAGACATAATTTGTCCGATACATGGAATTTTTTTCCAAATACCACACAGTCATTTGGTTGGTTCTGGTTGCCCAAAATGTAATAAATCAAAAGGAGAAATAACAATTGGAAAAATATTAAACAAGCATAATATTAAATTTATTGAACAAAAAAGATTTGATGATTGTTTGGGAAATAAAAATAAACTTCCTTTTGATTTTTATTTAAGTGATGATAATTGTGTTATTGAGTATGATGGACGACAACATTTTGAAGTCGTTAGATTTAACGGATGTTCAGAAGAAGTAGCAAAACAATGTTATGAATCTACAATAAAAAACGATAAAATTAAAACGCAATATTGTGTAGATAATAAAATAAAATTAATTAGAATTCCATTTTATGTAAAAGATATTGAAAACTATATAATAAATAAAATAAATGATAAATATTATGAATAATACAAATAATTTAGTAAATTTAGCAAAGGGTGGTGGAAAGAAAGTAGAGGTAAAAGTCACAAAACCAGCACCTAAAAAACCTGAAGTTAAGGTGGTTGAAAAACCAAAAACTCCAGAGGAAGAAAGAGATATTAAAGCAAAACAAAGAGTTGAAGAACTTTTAAATGGAGTTGATTTAATGCCAAAGAAGGAAGAAGAACTTTTGGAAGTAATAGAGCAACCAAAAGAAGGTTTAGAATGGCTTGAAGAACAAGTTTCGTTGTTGTCAGAGCAAAATGAAGCATTAAGAGCTGAGTTGGGAGTAGCAAAGGCAGATTATTCAAGACTTTATGAATCACAAAGAGGGGGGGGTGGGGTTAACCCAAACGAAACATTGCATCAAAACGTTCTAATAATGTTCAACGAGCTGCAAATCAACATGTTAGGTCATAATCAAGAAAGAACTCCTTGGTCTACTGTTAATGTGATATATTTGTTGAATCAGATGCTAAGTCTTTTTCCTTTTACCGAAAAGTATAAGAAATTTTAAAAAATTGAAATTGCAATTGAAAATGATTACCCGATTATTCTGGTAATCATTTTTGTTTTAAATAAAATTAATTATGGGTAGGCAAAAGCAAACTATTGGGAGATGTGCCAAAGAAGCTTTAAAATACCAAACAAGAAGCGATTTTAGACAAAATAGCTATTATATTTACAACATGGCATGTAGTTTTCATTGGTTGGATGAAATATGTACTCACATGATAAGAACAGGAAGCATCATGTACAGATGTGTATATGTTTATGAATTTCCTGATAATTATGCTTATGTTGGTTTAACAAATAATATAACCAAAAGAAATTCTAAACGGAAATCAAAACTCAATGATGCTGTAACTAAATATATTAAAGAAACTAATTTAGAACCTAATCTAAAACAATTATGTGATTATGTCCATATTGATGTAGCAAGAGAATTGGAAAAAGATTTAATTAAAATATATAAATCAATGGGATGGAACATGTTAAATATTACAGATGGTGGAGAAGTTGGAGCAATTGAAAGAAAGTGGACTAAAGAAGAATGTCATAAAGAAGCATTAAGTTTTAAAACAAAAACAAAATTTAAAGAAAAGAAATGCAGTGCCTACATGTGCGCAAAAAGAAATAATTGGCTTGATGATATTTGCATGCACATGATTCAAATAAACACTCATCGAACATCAGAAGATTGTAGGTTAATTGCATTAAAATATAAAACAAAGGTTGAATTTGAAAAATACGATAAAGCTTCTTATGCATGGGCAAAAAGAAATGAAATTTTAGAAGAATTGTGCGCACACATGTCAAGAAAATATAAACCTCAAGGGTATTGGACTAAAGAACGTTGCCAAGAAAAAGCATTGGAATTTGATTCAAGATATAAATTTACTATAGGTGCTAGTGGTGCACATGATGCTGCAAATAGAAATGGTTGGATTGATGAAATTTGCGTACATATGAAACGAAAATAATTATTTTCCTTTGATTCCCATATAATTTTTTTTATATTTGTATCATGTTTAAAGGACAAGAATTTTATAGTATAATAAGAAACATATTCCCCAATGTAACTGGAGCAGGACCGCAGTTTCGAGTGGACTGTCCACGTTGTGCAGAATATGATGGTATTGAAAGTTCTGAAGGAAAACACAACTTAGAGATCAATACTGCAGGCTGGAAGGGCAACAGTATTCCTGTGTATCATTGCTGGCGTTGTGAGCCAAAGTTCAGTGGCTCTTTAGGTAAACTAATTCGTTTATATGGCACTCGTACAGATTATGAAATGTATAAAGCATTTGCTGGTTCATTCTCTGAATACATATCAACAGATGATGAAGAAGATGAATATGTACAAATAGAATTACCCAAAGAAATGATATTATTTTCAAATATGGAAGCAGGAAATTTACAACATTTTGAAGCATATAATTATTTGGTAAACGAAAGAAAAATAGGTAGAGATATAATATTAAAATACAAAGTGGGATTCTGTACCGTTGGAAAATATGCAAATAGAATAATCATACCGTCCTACAATGAATCTGGTGATGTTAATTATTTTGTTGGGAGAACATATGATCCTAGAGAAAAGAAGAGAAAATATTTAAATCCAATTGCAGATAAGAATAAAATTATATTTAATGAGGGTTATATAAATTGGGATAGTACCGTAATTCTTGTTGAGGGAGTTACTGATATGTTTTCACTACCAAACGCAATGCCGTTATTAGGGAAGACACTCTCAACTACTTTGTATGAAAAACTAAAAGAGAGGAAGCCAGATATTATAATTTTACTTGACCCAGATGCATATAAAAACAGCATAGAATTATTCTATCAATTACAGACTATTTATTATGACTGTGAAGAAAAAATAAAAATAGTTAAATTACCAAACAATGATGACATTGATGAAATTAGAAGAAATCAAGGCATTGATGAAGTTATTAGGTGTTTATACACTGCAAGGGGTTTAACGACTGATGATTACTTTATAAATAAATTACAAAAGCCTTATGATAATAGTAGACGACAAGAAACTTATTCAAAATATTTTGAGTGGAACAAATCGGGAAGCACAAGAAACGTTTTTTAATACATATCAAAAAATTATAAAGGATTACTTAAAACACAAATACCCAAAATACAATTCAGACGATATTGATGATTGTGTATCTGACATATTAATTAGAGTATTTTACAGCCTTAATAAATATGATTCCGAAAAATCAAATTTAAAAACATGGGTATTGGCTATTGCTAAAAATTACATGATTGATAGAAATAGAAAGAATTGTATTAATACTGGAAATACAAATACAATATCTAGCGAAATTCTATATTCAGCCAAAACTAGTGAATTAACAGGTATTTTGGCTGATTATAATGCTTCTACTACTAGTTATTGTAACAACACTTATACTGCTAATTGTAGTGGTAATCTTTCGTTTATATCCAGTGGGACTGACTGTACTGATTTTGAAAACTGTAATTCAGTTAATTACATTACCTCACAATTATCACCTTCTGATTATACATTATTAAATATGAAATACGTGCAAGGATATAATTATTGTGAAATTGGAAAGGAATTTCAACTTAGTAGCAGCACTGTTAGTAATAAAATTAATTATATTAAAACAAAACTGAAAAAGTGTTTGTTAGAAGAAATGTGTGATTGATTATCATTAAAAATGCCAGTAATATTAAAAACTGACATTTTTTTGATTTTTACATAATCTCAACACTTTTCTTTTTTAACAACTTTTTTGTTG
>Ga0209083_1001283_pt1 | contig 29623 bp, 29 predicted proteins | sample AM7aDNAmetaG_FD_184132 | JGI IMG/M metagenome (GOLD analysis project Ga0209083, IMG submission 184132) | Freshwater microbial communities from Finland to study Microbial Dark Matter (Phase II) - AM7a DNA metaG (SPAdes) (version 3) | ecosystem: Environmental > Aquatic > Freshwater > Lake ...
CTCCGATAAAGCCTCCCGCTTTATTCGCTTTTGCGACGCTTTTAATATTCCCCTTTTAACTTTTGCTGATGTTCCCGGATATATGCCGGGCACACAACAGGAATGGTCCGGCATCATCCGTCACGGCGCCAAACTTCTCCATGCGTACGCTGAAGCGACCGTACCGAAGATCACGGTTGTTACCCGCAAAGATTACGGCGGAGCTTATATTGGAATGTGCAGTAAGCAATTGGGCGCTGATTATGTGATGGCCTGGCCGACAGCAGAAATCGCGGTGATGGGGGCGGAAGGCGCTTGCAATATTATTTACCGCAACGAAATTACGGCAGCAGCCAATCCCGCGGAAAAAAGAACTGAATTGATTAAGGGCTATGAAGAAAAGTTTAATAATCCTTATTTTGCAGCATCGATGGGAATCATCGAAGAAATTATCCAGCCGCAGGATACACGTAAAAGGATTATCGCATTGTTAGAAGCACTGCAAGACAAGAAAGAAGCATGTCTGACCAAGAAACATAATAATATACCATTGTAGGATATACACTTACTTTTAATTATTGATAATCCTGATGTTTGGCGAGGAACCGACAACCGGCAGGTTGATAAATTTTAAAATTGATGGTTGAAACTTGTGAAAATACTCGCTGCCTTTGCGGGGATCGGATGAAGGCAACTCCAGTGTTAGAGTGAAAATGTTGCGTTCATGACCGGCATAGTTGCCGAGTGATCCGGGATAATATCCGAATTTTTTCAAAGGATGATTTGTCTCCTTACATATTTTTTCCATCCATTGTTCAAAGGAATTCAAGTCTGATGAGGGCCCATCATAATCAAAAAAATTAAGTGGGGAATGTACCGACAATATTTTTTGCGGTTTAAATCTCTTGATCAAGGCAATCTGAAACTGTGTTTCCTGCTCTGACGCCGGTTCTACCCCCGGATAATATCGCTTGTTTTTCCCCTTGGCAATCCACTGACGAATCGCGCTTGCCTGCCAGTCTTTTGTGGAAAAATTTCTATTGAGATCAACGCCGCTGGTATTGACCCGTGTAGGTTCGACGGCTAAGAAACCATCGGGATTGACGAGCGGCGCGATAACAATACATTTATCTTTGAACAAGGCCGAATTATCTTTAACGTACTGGGCAAGTTTGAACATGAGATAGACTGTCGGTAATTCATCACCATGCACACCGCCTAAAAATAAAACACAGTTTCCTGTCGTATTACCGAAATGAGTAAACACAAGAGGATACTTGCTTTTTGTTGTCCTGTAATATTCCCATGATATCGCGCCCGGTTTGATGTCTGTCCACCCGTAACGGGAGCTTTGCTGCTCCAGCACACTTATGTATTTTTTAAAATCATTTGAGGAAGAATCGTAAGAAAAAACAAAAGAAGGCAAAAATATAAAAAATGCCAGACACGAAAAAAGATACCAGCCCCAAACGATTATTTTACGTTTCAGCATCTGATTGGAAAAGTATTGCTTATTGACAGTAATGTAATGAATAGGCGTTTTCCCCTTCATTAATATTTTTTTAAATCTAGTTATTAAATCGCTGTAACCTTTTTGCGGCTGACTCTTTACCAAGAACGGCAAATACCCGATCGAGTTCCGGCCCGTGAACAACACCTGTAAGCGCCGCCCGGATTGGCATAAATAATTCTTTACCTTTAACTCCTGTTTTTTCTTTGGCGTATTTTATTGCGCCTGCATACAAATCATTAGGCAGGTCTTGCGCGGATGCGAGATATTCGCCAAAGGCACTAACAACTTTGCGGGCACTAACTCCTGCAAGAATTTGTTTTGCGGCATCCGTCAATTCATATTGCTCATCAAAAAAGAAATGAATATGGCCGTCAATATCCGTAAGTTTTGTTAAATTATTTTTAACCGCATCAATTACATTCCTCAACCATTGAGCATCCAGCGTGTCCGGTTGATAACCTGCCTGCTGTAAAAAAGGAAAAAGCCGATTGGTTAAACTTTCCGTCTCGCAATTTCGGATGTATATGGCGTTGAGCCAGAGTAATTTTTCTTCATCAAATATCGCCCCGCTTTTGGAGGCTCGCGTAAGCGTAAAGTCCGCAATCATTTCATCGCGGGATAAGATTTCCCGGCCGTCTGTAAAAGAACTGCCTAACAATCCCAGATAATTCAGCAGTGCTTCAGGTAAAATTCCCTGTTTGCGGAATTCGCCTACGGATACTGAACCATGACGCTTACTGAGCTTGGATCGATCTTTACCCAGAATTAATGAGTGATGTGCGAAAACGGGCGGTTCAAAACCGAGAGCTCTGTAAAGCATAATTTGCAGGGCGGTATTGGAAAGATGATCCTCCCCCCGAATGACATGCGTAATCGCCATAAGATGATCATCAATAACCACAGCGAAATTATACGCGGGCATGCCATTGGAACGAACGATGATGAAATCACCAATTGATTCACCCTCAAATTTCATGGCCCCACGTATTAAATCATTAAATTCAACGGTGAACTGAGGTACTTTAAAACGATAAGAATGTTTTCTTCCCTGGGCTTCTCTGGCTTTTCTCTCGTCAGGCGTAAGATTGCGGCACTTGCCCATATAGCGCGGCATTCGCTTACTCAAAATCAGCGCCTGCCGCTCTTCTTCGAGTTCTTCTTCGGTACAATAGCAGGGATAAACCAGATCGGCAGCTACGAGCTTTTGGAGATGATCAGCATAAATGTTCAGGCGCTCACTTTGTTTATAAGGGCCGTAAGTTCCTTGTTTTTGTGGTCCCTCATCCCAGTCCACACCCAGCCATTTTAAATCATCGATCAAATTTACCTGATAGGAAAGCGCGCTGCGGGATTCGTCCGTATCTTCAATACGCAGAATAAAATCTCCCCCGGAATGACGGGCAAACATCCAGTTGAACAATGCCGTACGCGCATTGCCCACATGAAGCTCTCCGGTTGGCGACGGCGCAAATCTTACCCTAGGCTTTGGAGACATTTGATTTCCTTTCACTTACGCAAGCGGTTGCAAATACGGCTACGCCTTCGTTTCTACCGACAAAACCCATGCCCTCATTAGTTTTGGCTTTAACGTTTACCGCCGCCTCTGAAATTTCCAACGTCCGCGAGATGTTTTTTACCATAGTGGCAGCATATGGCGCAAGCTTCGGTTTTTCCATAACGACAGTGGCATCAATATTGTTAATCAAGAATCCTTTTGATTCAATAATTTTTTTGACCAGTTCCAGAATAATTATACTGGAAATATCTTTATAAGCATTATCGCTATCGGGAAAATGCCTTCCAATATCTCCACATCCCGCCGCGCCCAGAAGCGCATCACAAATGGCATGGATGAGCGCATCGGCATCGGAGTGACCCTGCAGACCGCAATCAAAAGCTATTTCCACACCGCCGAGGATGAGTTTCCTGCCTGCGGCAAATCTGTGACTATCGTAACCGAAACCGCTGCGAGTATTAATTAAAGTTTCCACCTTGTTTTTTATAAATGCCTCCGCGATAATCAGATCGTCCGGAGTAGTAATTTTAATGTTTTCATAAGAACCGGCGATCATTTTCACTTTGACGCCAATTCTTTCTACCAAAGACGCATCATCGGTTCCATAAAATTTATCGTTTGCGGCAGCGGCATAGGCCTTCTGTAAAACATCAAAGGCAAATGCCTGCGGAGTTTGTGTTAACCACAAATTATTTCGCGGCAGTGTCGCCGCGACTAGATCATCATCCGTAGTTTGTTTTACTGTATCTTTAACCTTTACCCCTATTGATGAAGCTCCACCATTTTTCGCGGCAGTAACAACCTTACCTATCATTTCTTCTGTTAGCAAAGGTCGAACGCCATCATGAATTACCACTACATCGCATTTACCGGCAATTGCGTAAAGGCCATTTCTTACCGAATCCTGCCGCTCTTTACCTCCGGCAACAATGGCAACCACCTTGTTCAAATCATATTTATCTACCAACTGTTTTCGAGCGGATATCAAATCGTCCTGAGGCACAACCAAAACTATTTTATCAATAATTTTTGATTGTTGAAATATTTTTAGGGTGCGCGCAAGAACGGGGACACCATCCAATAGCAAGTATTGTTTGGCTATGGAAGATCCCAATCTTTTTCCAACTCCACCTGATGGAATTATGGCTACAGTGCTCATTTGCTACTACTCCAAAAAACATAAGCCCGGAAAACAATCTTCCAGGCTTATTTGTCAAAGGTATTTCTTTCAGGCCTCAAAAGATAACGCCAATGTAAAATTATGCTTCTTTATTTTGCTGATTTTTCTTTTCCGCCATTTCTTTCAATTCCGTAAAAATCATTCTGCCTGCAGTTGTCTGCAAAACACTGGTGACAATGACTTCCACATTCATATTGAGCATTTTCTGAGCATGATCTACAATAATCATTGTCCCATCATCCAAATAGCCGACACCCTGACCCAGTTCCTTGCCCTCGCGAATAATTTTCACCGCCATTTGCTCGCCGGGCAAAACAACCGGTTTCATGGCATTAGCCAACTCATTAATATTCAAAACCCGGACACCCTGCAATTCAGCTACCTTGTTCAGGTTATAGTCAGTGGTCAGAAGTTTCGCATTGATTTTATTAGCCAATGCCACAAGTTTACCATCAACTCCTTTGATCTTAGAAAAATCCTGTTCGACAATTTCAATGTTAATAGCTGAACTCTTTTGCATGCGGTTGAGAATGTCGAGCCCCCGACGTCCCCGTGCCCTTTTCATCGAATCGGACGAATCGGCGACAAATTGCAACTCATTCAATACAAACCGGGGAACGATTAATTCTCCCTCAATAAAGCCACTATCACAAATATCCGCGATTCTTCCATCGATGATTACGCTAGTATCCAGAATACGAAAATCTGATGGCGACTTGTAGTCGTCACCGCGAAAACTAAACTCCTCAACTTTTTTCGAACCTAACGCAAGACCGAGATAACCCAAGATGCCTGTTAATAGAAGATAAATCCAGGGAACTACCTGCTGATTTTCCCGGATGTTGCTGACCATGTTCAAGCCGAAACCAAGGATTAAAGCGATCAGCAATCCGACTACCATTCCGGATACACCGCCTAGAATGATTTTTAAGGAAAGCTTACGAATATCCTTTTCAATCTTTATCACCAACAGCGCGACTAATAAACCTATAATAAAGCCAGCAATTGATTCATAGAGCAAATATGGATTGTCTGCCGCTGAATAATAGGCGATAAAGTAACCACTTGTCGAACAGGCCAAAATTAAGATAATTCTAATGATCAAGCATCTTACCCCCTTTCCGCTAATGTTATTTGAATTGAATAGTGAAAGTTATTGTACGGTAAAAATCATCTGCAAATCATGTTCTACCGTGGCTTCCTGCGCGTTGGTAGCCACAGATATTTCCTTAACCAGCAAATTTTTAGCCGTGTCCATCATCTTCCTTTCGCCAAAGGAAAGGTTCTTGTCGCTCTTTAAAATAAACAAATCCCGCAAAACACCGGCAATTTCAAAAACAGAACCCGTCTTTATTTTTTCCAGGTATTCTCTGTAGCGCTTATTCCAGGTTTGCTTATCTATTGTAACATCCTTATTTCGCAATATCTCATATACCCTAGGTATTTCCTTCTCCAATATTACTTCTCGCAGCCCGACAGCCTTCGCACTCGTCATCGGAATCATTATCTTCATGCCGTTTCCCATGATCTTCATGACATAAAATGGTTGATTTTTACCCATTACTTCCCTGTTTTCAATAGCTTCAATGACACCTACCCCCTGAGCCGGATACACCGCCAAATCCCCTACTTTAAACATTTTATGCGTCCCTACCTTTCCATAATAAAAAAATATATTAACATCATTTGATATTTTAGTCAATGATTAATGATTTTCACGATTAAGGCAGGAAAAATAGCGGATTGCGCGCTTTACCACGAAAACGGATCTCAAAATTTATATAAGGATTGCCTACTTCGTCTTTTTGTCCTACCAAAGCGATAGCTTCACCTTTTCTAACATTCTGATCACTCTTGACGTATCTCTTCTTCAGGTGTGTGTAAACCGTTGCAAATTCTTTTTCGTGGCGAATAATAATGGTTTCACCATAATCTTTCAATCCCGATGAGAATATAACCGTTCCTGAAGCCGCGGCTTTTACCTGCTTTCCCGAGACAGAGACAATTTTAATCCAGTTATGGTAAGTCTTGTTTGGCTGAATTCCGAAACGCGTTTTAACAATGCCTTGTACCGGCCAGATAAATCTTCCTTTTTCTATCTTAATTTTCTCTTTTTCCTCTACCGGCAATTTTGCCTTAGGTCTGGACTCAATTTTTTTATTTGTGCCTTTCTGTGCCGAAATTGCTTTTTTTGATACAAATTCTTCACGAGGCAAAACTTTTGTTGTTGGTTGTTTTTCAGTTGCCACCGGCGGAGGCAATGTTTTTTTATCCTGGTCAGGCTGTTGCAAACTGGTTACTTTTTTCCCGTCATCTAAACTATCTGAATTAAGAAGCAAATTGGCCGCAGGATCCATAATTTTTGCATTGGTCATTACGTCATCGATTACCTGCTTGGCATCAGGTATGAAAATTATGGTATCTTCTTTTACTAAGGCGGGATCTTCGATATTGTTGATTTCGGCTAGGTCTTGTAATTTGATATTATAAGCGCGGGCAATGCTCCAGACGGTTTCGCCTTTCTTTACCCGATGATAAACACCTTTTGCCTGAGTCCTTTGCACCTGAGATCCTGAACATGAAATGGTTAACTGCAGAAAAAATAAAATACAAAAAAAGCAAACTATTAACTTATACCAACTAGAAAATAAGCAAGATTTAGGCAAATTTGTATTTGGTTTTATTCCTTCCATCCGCTCTCCCCGATCAGGCTGACAAAACGGCACCCGCCTAGGTCTTCCGTTTTCATCTGAGATACATCTTCCGCAAGACGCGTCAGTTTATATAATGTTTGAACGTCGCGGCTTCCCACAGGAACGACTAATATTCCACCAACAACCAGTTGTTCGATCAAATATTTGGGGATTTTCGGCGCGGCGGCTGTAGTGATAATAGCATCGAAAGGAGCTTCTTCTTTCCAACCATAAGAACCATCACCCACTCTTATGGCCACATTATAATAATTAAGCTGGTCAAGAATTTTTCGCGCCCGTGTAGCCAAAGCAGCGATACGTTCAATAGAAAAAACCCGATCGGACAGATGAGCCAGAATTGCTGTTTGATAGCCGGAACCGGTACCGATCTCTAAAATCCTTTCTTTTCCTTTGAGCTCGAGGGCCTCTGTCATGAGGGCCACTACATAAGGCTGAGATATTGTTTGTTTTTCTCCGATAGGCAGAGGATTATCGCTATGGGCTTGATTAATCAGCCCTTCATCAACAAATAGATGCCGCGGAATTGTTTCCATCGCTTTTAATACACGGGGATCAGCAATCGAGCGCGCTTTTATTTGCGTCTCTACCATCCGTGCTCTTTGCTTTTTGTATCTATCCATCAAATCGCCTGTATTTCTTTTTTATCGACGGAATCCTATATATTTCCTTAATCATTTCGTGCCGCCGCAATCCCAAGGCTTCCCTAGTTACAATCAGATAATAATACTTAAGCTGGGCATTCCGGCAAAGATCGTTGAATTGATCAATATGCAAATTTATTTCTTCATGTAATAATTTTTGTTTGTCTAATATCTCGCGATCACGCACCGCAGCACCATATGACTTCAGCAGCGATATTTTTGTCTCTATTTCCCGCTCTACTGAAATCAAACGATCAATGGCATCTTCAACAGCGATACCGGCTCGACTTAATACCGCGGCTCTTTCCCACAATAATTCTTCACATAAATTTTCGTGTTGATTATCTTTTCTTGTCTGGAGCGTTGGCATAAATTTTTCCCTTATATTCAAATGACTGGATTCTCTATCATTTAAACGCTTAATTTTCAATTTAAAAAGGACTTCTGCACCGGTCGATAATAATTCCTCCTTTACTCTTTTTCATTATTTAGCTAGATATCTCCAATGGAAATCAAAATTAATGAAACCTCAATAGTTCTTATTTGCGGTGATATAACTAAGGAAACAACTGATGCCATTGTCAATGCCGCAAATGAAGATTTGGCCGGTGGAGCGGGTGTTGACGGAGCAATTCATCGCGCCGGCGGACCAGCCATTATGGCCGAATGCCACCGTATTGGAGGTTGCCCCACAGGTAAGGCGGTAATTACAACTGCAGGCAACCTGGCAGCAAAATATGTAATCCACACCGTTGGACCAGTATATCATGGCGGAAGTAAGGGCGAAGCAGACCTTCTGCAAAACGCCTACAAAAATAGTCTTAAGCTTGTCCAGGAAAAAAGACTGCAAAGTGTATCATTTCCGGCGATAAGCTGCGGAATTTATGGGTACCCCATTGACGAAGCAGCTCGTCTGGCCATGAAGACCTGTATTGAATTTGCTCGTAAAAATAAAGGCATAAAGCTCATTCGCCATATTCTATTTAACCGCAAGATATATGATATTTTTTCTGCGGAATTAAAACTAATCTGGTTCTCTTGACCATTTCTCCAAATTGTGTCACAAAAAGCAATGCGCAGAAAAAATTCACAGGCTCGATTACAATCCATAGGTGAAATTCTTTTTAAGGTCTTAAAAAGAAGAGGCATGACGGCTAAACTGGAAGAAAATGCCTTGTTGAAATTCTGGGCAAAGGCTGTAGGGCCGCAAATCGCGTCTCAAACACAACCTGATTGCCTGCGTGGCGGCACTTTATTTGTTAAAACAACTTCCTCCGTCTGGGTACAGCAACTGCACTTCATCAAAGAAGAAATTCGTCTGAAGCTAAATGGGCTTTCCGGGAAAGAGGCAATAAAAGAAATCCGTTTTTCCGTCGGACACAAACTTGCACAAGCGAAGACTGAAGAAAATTATCCCGTGACAACAAAACTCGTATTAAAAGAAAGAGACAAAAAAATGATCGCGGATACTACAGCCGCGCTTACCGACCAGGAATTAGCGGATATCTTAAAAAGGGTAATGCAGGTGGAAATCAGCCGTCGACGTCAGCGGGAAATTGAGAAAGCTCGCTGAAGATAGCAGCCATCTCGCGGGTATATTTTTTGTCCTGATCATAAATATAAAGCGGTTGTTCTATCTCAAGCTCCTCGCGGCTTTGCGCCCTGCCTTCAACCAAAACAAATTCCGCCGCGGAACAATTATCAGAAAAGACAAGTTTCAATTTTTTAGGTTCAATGGCACACAAACGAAAAAGGGAAATAAGTTCAATCAATCTTTTTGCCGGATAAATAGTAAAGACCCTTCCACCGGGTTTTAGTAAATATTTAGCGGCCTGAAGAAAGTCCTTTAATGATCCCCGAATTTCGTGGCGGGCAATGGCTTTTTCCAACTGCGGATTAATTCTGCCGGAATTTAATTTTCGATAGGGTGGATTAAATATTACAGAATCAAAAGAATTCGCCGGCAGGATTTTTTTAATCGCCCGCGCATCGGCACACAATATTTTTATCCGGCCTTCTAACCCGTTTGCCTGAATATTTTTTTGCGCCAGTGCCGCCAGACCTTCCTGAATTTCCACACCTGTCCAGATAGTACGCGGAAAACGCCTGGCTAAAATTAGCATAATTATGCCACTGCCGCATCCCAGATCAATATTAGAGGTTTTTGGTTTGAAGAAAGCAAAATGCGACAGAAGAATAGAGTCGAGTGAAAACCGGTAGCCTCTTTTCTTCTGGAATATTCGCAAACTTCCATTAAGTATTCGATCAGCAATTTCTTCTTCCATGATTCCCCGCCCCAGCGAAGTTATTGCTTTTAAAAATAAATATCGGGATTATCCCATGACCGTTTTTGTGCCGATGGGATGCATCTCCTGATTATGCGTCCTTTGCATCACTACGAGTCTTTCCATAAAACCGAACCTTCTGTAAAAATTAAGAGCGTTTTCATTCCCCTCTGCGATAGATACTCTGATGGTTTCACAATTCTGCTTTTCAAGCCATTGGAGTGCTAGAATCATCAGTTCTTCGCCTACACCTTGACTTCGATATTCCGTCTTGATGAATAGGGAATCGATTTCTCCAATAAGACCATCAACAGATGCAATACAATAGCCGATGTTTTCATTCTTGTATTCAGCAACATAAACAATTAACCGGTCTCGCTTATTGAGAGCGGCCATTCGTTTTTCAAATGTGAACTCTGAGAAATGGCTTTTGAAGTGTGTGGATTTTGCCAGATGATGGGCGTTTAGAGACTCCCATAGCGTTTTGATGCTGTCTATCTCGTCTCTGTTAACCTCTATTATCTTCAATGTTTCCTCACGCATAACATATAAAAAGCAGCCACTACAGTCACTAAGGTTTACTGCCCGCAAAGTTACTACTTTCAAAAGCTGACTAATTATATTTCATGGACAAACATGCCGCTGCGTAATTTCGGCTCAAACCATGTCGATTTAGGCGGCATAATCGCTCCCGCGTCGGCAACATTTATTATCTGCTCCATGGTCGTGGGATAAAGAGAAAACGCTACGGCAAATCCATCTTTGTTTACCATCTTTTCCAGTTCATCCATGCCTCTGATGCCGCCGATGAATTTGATGCGGTCATCCACACGCGGATCTTTAATGCCCAAAACAGGATCAAGCAGGTGTTCCTGCAATATGGCCGCATCCAGACTGGCTACAGGATCACTTTCGTTATACATCCCTTTTTTTATTGTTATTTTATACCACTGTCCGCCCAGATACATCCCGAAATCATGCAGGTTTTGCGGTGATCTGGCCGTAAAGTTTTTACTGACTGTAAAGCAGGAACTGATCTTCTCGAGATATTGATCGGGAGATAAACCGTTAAAATCTTTCACCGCACGGTTATAATCCATGACCCTAAGTTGAGTATCCGGGAAGAGCACTGCCAGAACCGATTCATATTCGTTTGCAGAACCGGATTGTTTATCCTGACTGCGTCTTTTTCTGGCAACGGCTGCGGCTGCCGCGGCACGGTGATGTCCGTCAGCAATATAAAGAGCGTCCACCTGCTGAAATTCTTTTTTTATTTCTTCAATTTGCTTCGCATCAGCGATAACCCAGGCTGTGTGGCCCACGCCATCGTCGGCAGTGAAATCATATTCGGGTTTGCCTACTGTTATTTTATCAACGATCTTACTTAGGTTTTGCCGCTCCCGGTAGCTTATAAAAACAGGCCCGGTCTGAGCATTGACAGTGCTTACGTGATTAATGCGATCCTCTTCCTTGTCTTTTCTGGTCAGCTCATGTTTTTTTATTTTTCCGGCATCGTATTCGATAGCGCTCATCAATCCGACAATTCCTGTTTGAGCCTGACCACCCATCTGCTGCCGGTATACATAAAAGCAGGGGGATTTATCCTGTAGCAAAATCCCCTTTTCGCGCATTGAAGCGAAATTACGTTTAGCCGTTTCATAAATCATATTGTCGTTGCTTTGAGTCTGTTCGGGTACATCAATTTCCGATTTTTCCACATGCATAAAGCTCATGGCATTGCCCGCAACTGCTGTTTGCGCCTCTTCCCTGGTCATAACGTCATAGGGCAGCGCCGCGACTTGCGACGCTAATTGAGGTTGCGGCCGAACCGCCTTAAATGGTAATATTAAAGCCATAATCAAATCTCCTTGTAATTAAATCTACTCTTGCGCGACTGATAACATACTGCCATAATTCGGGCAATACAAAATTATACTTAGATAAGCAAAGGAAGAACGAATGGCTAATCAACTAGTATTTATTCATGGTTTGGAAAGCACCGCGCAAGGAACAAAGGGGCAATTTTTCAGGCAATTTTCCCCGCAGATGATTATCGAAGATTATACCGGAGATTTTGCCACGCGCATGGACAAACTCAACAACCTTCTATGTGGCAAGATTGATTTGATCCTTGTCGGATCAAGCTATGGAGGATTGATGGCCGCACAATATGCCATGGAAAATGAAGCCAAGGTAAAAAAGCTGATTCTGCTGGCGCCCGCGCTGAACCTTCCGGAATTCAGACCTCCCGGACTTACTAAGTTACAAATACCTGTTATTATCTATCATGGAACAGGCGATGATGTCGTTGATCCATATACCGTAAAAACGATTGCCCGAAAATATTTCAGCAATCTGGAACATAATTTAGTGGATGACGATCATTCCCTTCATAAAACTTTCCCCCTGATCAATTGGAAGGAACTGCTACTTGAGGACTGATAATAGGAAAAACGGTAAATGCCGATAATCCCTCAATCTGATAAACTCAAAATACAGGCAAATATTTACGGCTTGACAATATTGCCCTCATCCCTTAATAACATTCCACAAATTCAAAAGGTTAAAATATATTGGCCATGTATTCGAAAAAAATAGTTATTCGTTACACTCCGGACGCGGTTGCGCAACCGGTAATTTATGAACTCGTAAAACAATACGATTTGGTTTTTAATATTCTAAAGGCAAGAATATTCCCGCGCCGCGAGGGCATGATTGTTCTTGAACTCACCGGTATAAAAGAAAATTTCGATCGCGGTATCCGTTTTCTAAAAGAGATGGGGTTGAAAGTTGAGCCTCTATCCAAAAGTGTTTGCCAAAACAACGATAAATGCGTCCACTGCGGAGCCTGCACTGCATTCTGCCCCACAGGAGCGTTGGCTTTTGAAATTCCATCGCAAAAAGTCTTATTTGATGCCGAAAAATGCAACGGCTGTGAACTTTGCGTCTCCGCCTGCCCCGTCCGCGCCATGGAAATCAATCTTCTTTAAACAGAATTTATATCATCCTATACAGACAATGTAATCATCATTAAAACGAATAGGAAAAAATAATACTGCTGTGCCTAACAAAGAAAAACTTACTGCAATCTATAACGTCAACCTCGACAAATTCAGGATTTCAAATGGTTATCAATGATGTCATTTTTTGGTAATTATGATATTTATAAAAAGAATATTTGATGGCTGGATGTAAGTGTTTGGACCAATAAAAAATGCATGGTTGAGATATTGTGGCATCACCGGAAACCCCTGCGGTAAAGGGAAAAAACAAACATCAGCCTGATGTATCGGAAGAAAACAGTTTACTCGACTCAAATAATATAATTTATCTTTTAGGAGGCAGCTATGTTTCAAAGGCCCATTAATTTGGTTTTATGCTTATTGGCAGTCATATCAATTATTGCCATAGATGCAACAGCATGTTCTTTAGCAGTCTTAAAAGGAAATGGCGATATGATAATAGCCCGCACTATGGATTGGGGGACTCCATCTGGATATGTGGTAAAGAACTATCCTGATACTCAAAGAAGGGCTCAATTAATTTTATTTAATCCATATAGATGGACATCAAAATATGGAAGCATTTCTTTCAATTTGATTGAACAAGTTCCTCTTTTAGGAGCCAAAAACGTTCCTGGCTGCGGTTTGAATGAAAAAGGACTATATGCTGCTGAACTTTGGGTAACAGGACCTCCGAAAGTAAAATATCCTCCTAACTATTCTAAGCCCTGGTTAACATCCGCAGAAGTAGTTCAAATGTTATTAGATAATTGCGCCAATGTGGATGAAGCGATTGCACAATTGAAAGAAGTCAGCTTAGAGGGATTTACATCATTTCAATCATTCGATATGTCATTGGATCTACACTATTTTGTAGCGGATAGTTCTGGGAAAACTGCCCGCTTAGAGTTTCCGGACGGAAAATTGAGTGTCCAAATATCACCTGCATATCCGGCAATGACCAATAATTTTTTAAATATAAGCAACGAAGAATTGACAAAATATTCAGGTTTTGGCGGTACTCAAACTATTCCGGAGACCGTTTCATTTGCTCAGAAAACAAGCCTTATGCGTTATGTGCTGGTCTCTGATTCAATTGTCAGACTGCAGAATTCAGGAAAGGTTAATATTGATTCAGGTTTTATGTTGCTGGATCGAGTTGCTGCTTCAAACAGCCCTGTTAATGCTGGTGACACTCACGGAATTACAACTCAATGGTCAATCATCTATGACATAAAAAATAAAGTGATTACATACACTTCTGCAAATAATTCTAACAGGCGTATTATTAATATGTCAAATATCACTTTCCCGTTTAAAAATACCACAGAAAAACGCATTTCTGTTCAGTCACTGGATACTGGAGACATCACTAATAAATTTATAAATTAGATGATCAGGATTCCCAAGGTAAAATGGGATTTCCCATGCGTTAAAATTACGTGAGACTTTCGGAAGTCAGAGCCATGCTCGCGGACGACAGCACGCACAAAACAGACCCGATATTTTGGACAAGTACACCCATTATCGGGATTAATAATCCAGCGCAACTGGCAATCACTACTAATGCATTAAATATTATACCAAACGCGATGTTTAATTTAATGATCCGTAGCATTCGTTTACTTAAATTGATCAGAAAAGGTACTTTGAAATGTCATCAAATATTGGAGACGATTCTATTTAATTGATAACTTCCGCTAACCCACACCAAGTCTGGCTTTCCGGCTGTGTCCGACTGGAAGAAGCACTAATCGCCCTGAGCATCAGCGCTCCAACAAATCCCGCAACGGAACTGGCTATGGAAAAATTAAAAGTGCTCCAAACCTGCGAAATTCATATGACACATATACCTTCACCGGGTGACTAAACCGGATCAAGATGAATAGGCGTCAACCTGACCAGTAATCCAAATTTTTCCAGCAATGATTTTTTATTACATGAGCGTTCAGATCAGATCTTTGCTCAAATCCTTCCCGATTGTCGTGCTCTTCAATTCTAAGCCTGACAGAGCAGCGGCCGTGACACCCAAGTCTGCAATGCGAATGGGCCTGTCATGCGTGCCTGTCTTTCCGCCGGGTATCGAGATCGCCGCAACAATAGGAAGCGTATCCACCGATCCGTGACCGCCATTATAAACACGCCATGGAGGAGCCCATGTGGGTGCTTTAATAGCAACATTAGCAATTTGCCCGTTGTATACAGGAATCTGCCAACCATTTTTCGCCAAGATAATTAGATCTGGCCAGATGATAGTCTTTTCCTTGTCAACATCGACATAGTAAGTGTGATATAGCTCGCCCGGCAGGCATACCCCTTCCATGCCGTTTTTCATGTCAGATCGGTCCAGTACCCACCACGGGCACTCCTTTTTACCGGTCTGAGGGTTCAGTGCCCGGTGGGTCAACAGCACCGCCTTGGCATTGGAGACTTTTTCCTTGGTTTCTCGCCAGTACAACACACCGTAACTGCTCACGCTGAAGGCGTACATCTCCTTCTTTCCCAGTAAACCCGTCTTCTCAATTATTCCTGCACTCTCCAGAAGACCAACACAATCGCTGGATGAGAAATCTTCGGTGTAAAGATGATTTACCGCAGAGTGATCGCTCAAGAGGATGACCTTCGCCTTATCGAGTACACCCTGCTTTTGCAGACCAGACATAAGGCGGCCGAACTGGATGTCCACATCGCGGACTACATCCATGATTGCTTCTTTGAAAAGGAGTTTGTTCCTGCTGCTGACCAGTTGATACTCGGGCTTGTTTTGACAACCGCCAGGCGGTTCATACGGTGGATTGACATTGATGAATTCCGCCGGGTCCCAGGCACATCCTATAGCATGCCCGGCATCGTCGCACTGGGCAAGAAGAACGTAGGCCATATCAGGCTTCTCGCGTTTGAATATCTCCAGGGTTGAGTCCACAATCCAACTGTCATGGGGGAAATGATTGGCAAAGCGTTCCATATGCTGCGTCAGGAAACTGCCTTGGCCTGTATAGAGCCGTGTCATGATGTTGCTTGGTTTCATAGATCTGCCGAAGAATCCGAGGCGTGTCGATTCTGGATCGCAAATTGTATTTCTGTCTTCATGATGAGCTACAAGTCTTTCCCTCTGCGGAGGTTTTAGATAGTCAGGATGCTCAGGTCCCGTTACTAAAATATCAATACCTGAAGAGGCACTCCCGTTTCCACGGAACATCTCGCCTACCCATTCCTTGCCCGTGATAAGCATAGTCTTGGAATTGGGCCAGCGTCGCTTCCATGCCTGGAAAAGCGTATCCACCGGCCTGCCCTTGTCATCCCGGGCAAAAGACATACTGGTGCGGGTGATGGTAGCCTCTCCATTCTTATCCCATCCAGTTGGCTGGGCCCATACGCTGATGATACCTGTTTGTGCAGAAGATGTTCCCGCAAGTGCGTTCAGGTGATTCATGTCCGTGGCTGCTGGCAGATAGGCTTTGGCATTTCTGTACCATAAAGATTTTTTAAGGAAGGTATGAATATTGGGCATCAGCCAATTTCCTTCTTTTCCCCCAGGCATACCTTTGGCATCAAGCTCAAAGTATTTAGGGTGAAGGGCATCAATGGCAATGAAAATGAGCTTTTTATGATCAGTGCCTGCATTGGCACCAAGGATAGAAGCCCACGCGTCTTTGATGGGAAACAAACCCCAGTTCATTATGGTTATCCCACCGAGAAGTGCAGTAACCTTCTGCAGAAACGATCTCCGGCCTATCCGCTCCTTTATGAAGTGATTATCTGTGATGTTATCTTTTTCCATAATGTCATCCTCTTTCTTGCTACTGAATTTTACAATGGTCTTTGAGAGCGGCTATATCATCCGCCGCAAGTTCCAAAGAATCAGATTGAATTAAATGATACATAACAGCATCACCGCTTTTACTGTGGTTTAAGCCAAGAGCGTGACCGAATTCATGGGCAAGAACGCGTACAAGCCTGTACTCTGTATCATACTGATAAATCGTAATGGACCGCTTGCCGTTTTTGTATTCATAAATACCTTCACAAAACTCACGTCCCAATGTGCTCCCTATGTTTTGCTGGGCAACCAAATCCAGATTACTATTGGACGCGATTTCATTGACTACCACGACTATGCTATTGATTGTATCCACCATCGTTTTCATTTCTTCCTGGCGTATGCGCAGATTATCGCTCAAAGTAACTAATTCGTCTTTTTCTTTCATCAACCGCGAATGAACACTTTGCGGAACTCCACCACGTATATTCCATGATTCAGTCTCGGCATTAAAAGCATTCACTTTTGTATTGTAAGCATTGAAATCATTATCGATCAAGGATTTTTTCTGCTCATATTCGGCTTTTAAATTTTCCAGGCGGATTTTTAATTCTTCGTATGAGTTCTTTGAACGATCAATTTTGTAGTTGAGTTGCTTTAACCTGTCGGTGGCTTCCTGACGGTAGTCATAAAGGAGATTTATCTCGACGACACCACCATCACGATCCTCAAGAAAAAGATCGCGATGAAACGGTTTTCCCCACATTGCTGCGGCCATATTTACGGCTGTTCGAAATTCCTCACGGGAAAGATTAAACCTTTCATCTACCTTGCCTAAGCGATAGGTTATGGGCTCCTGACAGGGCTTAGTAGTCCTCATAAAACTGACAACCAGAACAATTAAGATTGCCAGTAATAATACAAATTTCCAGCCAATTGTTTTTGATGAAGTCATAATATTACAGAATTGGACAAACCGGAATATTATTTACCCTTCTTTTCATTTGGGTCTGGAAGCAATCTATTTATATCACCGGGAACTTTTTTGACTTTATTGAACAATTCAATGGTATCCCGATAAAAATTCTTTAATTTATTAGTTATTTCATCCGTGCCACTTTGAAATGTTTGAATTGATTGTTTAATTTTTCCAGATGTCTTGTCCGGTTCTTTGAAATAATAATATCCGCCGACAGCCATTAAAATAAGCAGCACGATAAGTAACAGTTTAATGAATTGTTTAAAAATAAAATATAGAATTACAATGACGACAAAGATAACGAGCAAAGTAATGACTGACGGATGTGCTGAAATATAATTTACGATTGTATCCATACAAAAGCCTCCTCATTGATTTTGATTTCATTTATCGTAATCTTACCATAAAATCCACATTTTGTTTAATCTTGACAAACTTTTGTTTGCCAATTAAATTTCACACCAGCGAATCATAATAGAGATTATCGACATTCCAGCACTAAGCTTGGGAGTATGAGTTGAGCAAGATAGTCGAAAAAATAAAAGTAGGACTGACAACTTTAGGCTGTAAAGTAAATCAATACGAATCGGCATCACTAGCCGAAGATTTGCAGCAAAAAGATTACGCACTGGTTCCATTTAATTCCGTTGCCGATTTTTATATTATCAACACTTGTACGGTAACGTCTTTTTCTGATTTTCAAGCCCGTCAGCTGATCCGCCGTGCTCATCGCGCTAATCCGCAGGCAAAAATTATTGTCACCGGTTGCTATGCCCAAATCGCTGCCGCGGATATTGCCGCAATCGAAGGAGTGGCGCTGGTTGCCGGCAATAGTGAAAAAAATGCCATCCCCGAACTTCTACGGAGCTGCGGCACTGAGACCTGCCGCATTCTCACCTCCAATATTTTCCAGCAAAAAGAATTTTGCAGCATGCCACTTTCCGGGTTTATCGGCCGCTCACGCGCTTACCTGAAAATTCAGGACGGATGCAATTCCTTTTGCAGCTATTGTATTGTTCCCTTTGCCCGCGGAAAAAGCCGCAGTATGCCACAGCAGGAAGTGCTCCGTGTCTTAGCTAATTTTTCGCAACAGGGTTACAGAGAAATTGTGCTCACCGGGATCCATCTGGGCGCTTATGGACACGATCTAAATCCGCCTGCAAACCTTACCGATATGATCAACCGGATAATCGATCCGGCCGGAAATACCCGCATCCGTTTAAGCTCCATTGAGCCCGGAGAAATCACCGATGAGTTGTTGCATCTTTTTAATAAAAAAGATATCATCTGCCCGCATCTACACATTCCTCTGCAAAGCGGTAATGATAAGATTCTTAAGTTGATGAAACGCGATTATGATGCCGCCTTTTACCGGAAACTCATCGAGAAAATAGCCGCAACAGTAAATGATGTTGCCATCGGTGTTGATGTGATGGTCGGCTTTCCATCCGAAGGGGAAGAAGAATTTAATAGTACTTTAGGTTTGCTGCAAGATTTACCCATTGCCTATCTGCATGTTTTCCCCTACTCCGAAAGGCCGCAAACATTAGCGAGAGAAATTAAGCCGAAAGTGACGGCATCGTTAAAAAAGAAACGCGCGGCAATTCTTCGAAGCTTAGACTTGAAGAAAAGAGCGGAATTCACACAGCGCTTCCTGGGTAAGGAACTACGGGTGCTGGTGGAAAAAATTAATGATAAGAAAACAGGTTTGATGAAGGGTGTTTCGCAAAATTATTTGCCGGTTTTAATAGATAAAACTGATATCTCTGCTCTAAATAAAGTAGTCATCGTACAAACACAAGATATCCGGTATGGAGAACTTTATGGAAAAATCGTCCATAGATGAAAATAGACTGAAATATTTACTAGATTTGGAAGAAAGGCTCAAGTACAAGTTCAGCAATATCGAGCTTCTTTCTATCGCCCTCACCCATAGATCATACGCAAACGAAAACCCGTATCCGTCCCTTGCCGACAATGAAAGATTTGAATTTTTAGGCGATGCCGTTTTAGGACTTTGCGTGAGTGATCTGCTGATTACTAAATATGTTGATTTTTCTGAAGGCACTCTTTCCAAGATTCGTGCGGGAATTGTCAACGAAAAGCCACTGGCTGAGCTTGCATCATCGCTTCAGTTAGGCGATTGCCTATTACTGGGAAAAGGTGAAGAAAACTCCGGCGGCCGTGCTAAAGATTCTCTTTTAGCCAACTCTCTGGAAGCTGTTATCGCAGCAATATATCTGGATTCCGGATTTGTCGAAGCAAAGAATATTTTAGAAATACTACTGGCGCCTCTTTTAGAGGATAACATTCTGCTTTCTCAGAGTTTCGATTACAAAACAGCATTGCAGGAATTTTGTCAGAAAAAATATAAAACCGCTCCTGTCTATGCGATAATTGATTCCAGAGGACCTGACCATGCTAAAATCTTTGAGGTACAGGTAACGATCGCGGATATAACGCCGCAAACCGGCTTCGGCAAAAGCAAAAAAGAGGCAGAAAAACAGGCTGCTCAAAAAGCATGGGATATTTTGCAAATTGAAGAAAATTAATTATTTAATTATTCCCATTTTCATCATGAACAGCGGATGCCCGCACCGCTGCATCTTTTGCAATCAAAGAATTACGGCCGGAAGTTTTCCTCCCCAAATAACCAAAGATTTTTTTGATAATGAGGTCAAATCTTATCTGGTCTCAAATAAAAATAGATACTCAAATGTGGAGATTGCTTTTTACGGTGGCAGCTTCACGGGAATTGACAAGAATTATCAGGAAACACTTCTTTCCTGGGCTGGTGCTTATGTTGGAGATGGGCAGGTAAGCTCCCTTCGAATTTCGACAAGGCCGGATTACATTAATGAAGACAACATTTCACTGCTTAAAAAATACAATGTTTCGACTGTGGAAATTGGCGCGCAATCTTTTAATGATGAAGTCCTTGGATTTGCCCAAAGAGGTCATGATGCCGCAGCTACAGTGCTGTCCATAAAAACTTTGAAAGATTACGGTTTCCGTACCGGCCTGCATTTGATGATAGGATTGCCGAAAGACACTCCGGATGGTTTTATGAATTCCGTAAGTAAAGCAATTGAGCTCATGCCTGATACTGTGCGTCTTCATCCGCTTATTGTTTTGGAGGGCACGGCTCTGGCGGAAGAATTCCGGCGCGAAAATTACAAACCATTGGAACTGGCTGAGGCTGTCGATTTATGCTGCATGGCTGGGGAAAAACTATCGGCTGCAGGAATTCGCGTAATTAGAATGGGCCTGCAGGTAACGGAGGCGATGAGGGGAGAAGGAGCAGTTCTTGCCGGGCCATTTCATCCGGCATTCGGTAGTCTCGTTCTGTCTTCCCTATTTTATAATCAGACGCTAAAACTATTGGCCAGTATTCCTAAGGACACAAAAGAGCTTCGTTTTAATCTGTCCGTGCGAGATATGTCCAGTTTTCGCGGCATGGGCAATATGAACATTGCTGCAATAAAAAAGCTTTACCCTCACACAAATTTAATTGTAGAATCAATCTCCGATCAAGCGCGCGGCGAAATTTACGTATCAACCGATTCGGGGAAATCTTTTACACTGAAGATTCCGGGAATTATTTAACAGGAGATAATGAATTTGTTTAAATCAGGCTTCATCGGCATTATTGGCCGACCCAACGTTGGTAAATCCACATTCTTAAATGCTGTTATCGGCGATAAAATTTCGATAGTTGCCGATAAACCTCAAACAACAAGAGACAAAATAACAGGTATAAAAAATTTTCCGGACGCGCAGATGATTTTTCTGGATACACCGGGTATACACAATCCCAAGACACCGATGAATCGTGCAATGGTTCAAACAGCAAAGAAAGCGATCGGTGATGCCGAAGTGCTGCTCATGCTTATTGAAGCCAATGCCGATGTTCATCATCATGACCTCTTATTAATTGAGTCATTGGCACAAGTCAAAGTTCCTGTTTATTTGGTTATTAATAAAATCGATCTTATCGATAAGCAACTTCTTCTGCCACTCATCGACAAATTCCGTAAACTCTATGACTATCGCGAAATTTTTCCCATATCAGCTCTAAAGGGTGAGGGCATTGCCGAACTGCTTGCAGCCATCAAGGAAATCCTTCCGGAAGGGCCGCAATTATTTCCCGAAGATATTCTTACCGACGCGACCGAAAGATTTATCGCGGCTGAATTTATCCGCGAACAGATAATGCTTCTCACTAACCAGGAAATCCCCTACGTCAGCGCCGTAACAGTTGATCTATTTAAAGAAGACGAAGAGAAAAATATAATCCGTATCAGCGCGACAATTAACGTCGAAAAAGAATCCCAAAAGACAATTATGATCGGCAAAAAAGGTTCCATGCTCAAAAATATCGGTACGCAATCCCGGCTGCAGATGGAAAAACTTTTCGGCACCAGGGTTTTTCTGGAACTTTTTGTGCGAGTCAGCAAAGACTGGACAAGCTCAGATAAGATGCTACGGGAATTCGGCTTATTAAAACACTAGAAAGAGGATATAATTTATAGATGCAAGTAAAACCGGTAATCGCCATTGTTGGCCGCCCTAATGTGGGCAAATCGACGCTTTTCAACAGGATCGCCGGAAAGCAAAAGGCTATTGTCATTGACGAGCCCGGCGCCACCCGTGACCGCAACTATATGGATTGCGTTTTTCAGGATAAGGCTTTCACCCTGATTGATACCGGTGGATTTGAACCGGCATCGGAAGAAAGAATTCTTGTACAAATGCGCGAGCAGAGCAATCTGGCCATTGAAGAAGCGGATGTCATTATTTTTTTAATGGATGGAAAAGACGGCCTGACTCCCTCGGATATAGAAATAGCCAAACAATTACGCGGCAGGGGCAAAAGCGTTTATTATGTTCCCAATAAAGTAGATGGGGAACGTCATGAGGAAATGCTCACCGATTTTTACCGGCTGGGCATCGATGAGTTCCATCCGATCTCCGCACAGCACGGTCTGGGTGTTAATGAGCTCCTGACTATTATTACCCGTGATTTCCCTGATACAGCAGACTACAAAGACAATCAGGATACACAAATTAAAATTGCCATAGTCGGCAAACCCAATGTGGGCAAGTCATCACTGGTCAACCGTATCCTCGGTAAGGAAAGAAGCATTGCCAACCCAACGCCCGGCACAACACGCGATGCTATTGATATGCCGGTAAAAGTGCATGGCAAAAATTATCTGCTTATTGATACAGCGGGAATCCGTAAAAAAAGCAAAATCAGTCTGACTTTAGAACAATATAGCGTCATTCAGGCGCTCAAATCCATCAATCGCTGTGATATAGCGCTTGTGCTGATTGATGCCGAAGATGGGCTGACCGATCAGGACACAAAAATTATCGGGCTTGCCTATGAGCGCGGCAAAGCCTGCATCATCGTAGTAAATAAATGGGATAAGATTGAAAAGGATAACTCCACCGTGGGGAAATTTGTCGAGGATATTAAGGATCAAATCAAATTCATGGACTTTGCACCCATTATTTTTATCTCGGCAGTCACAGGACAACGCGCGCCGAAGATATTTGAGCTGATCGACACAGTTTACAGTCAATATACAAAGAGAATCGGCACATCCCCATTGAATGATCTGGTGGAAAAATCCGTGCGGAGAAACCCGCTGGCGCGTTATGCCAACCGTCAAATGCATATTGCTTATGCAACGCAGACAGATGTCAAGCCACCAACTTTTGTTTTCTTTGTCAGCAACACCAAGGGTATCCATTTTTCTTACGAGCGATACCTGAGCAATCAAATCCGCGAAACTTTCGGCTTTGACAGCGTGCCTCTGAAGCTTATCTTCCGTAAAAAACGATAATGAGACTCAGGTTGCAGAAACGTAGTGAACTGCAACCTGCAAGTCGTAATGAGACTAAAACTTCAAAAGCAAAGCGCATTGAAGTTTTTTAGCCGAATTATCCAATAGCCGATGGCTATTGGGAACTATCCCCGAAGCGGAGCACCATGAAGGGCATCTACGACGTAGTGGGATAATGAGATTTCCTTGACATACAAGCGTGGCTTCCCTATACTCACTTCCAATGAAAGCAAGGTCTTATCAAATCAAAAATATCAACACGACAAGACGGCAATGAAGTAGAAATTTGCATTCGCGACACGGGACCGGGAATTCCGCCGGAAATACAATCAAGAATCTTTGATCCTTTTTTCACAACCAAGGAAATAGGCAAAGGGACGGGACAAGGGCTGGCCATATCTCAGAATATCATTGTTAAAAAACATGGCGGCAGAATCTATTTTGAAACAAAGCCCGGAGAAGGAACAGCCTTTTACATTCGTCTTCCATTGGAAACGATGTAGGGTAAAGAAGATAGAACACAGCCGGTTTAAATGCCGGGGATTAGCCGGCCCGATTGTTTTCAATCCCGATAATGACTCTTTTCATAATGTCAGTAAGCCTTGTGAAATAGGCAGTGAATTCTTTTTCATCCGCAAGATATGTTGTCATGATTGCTGAGCGCAAAACAAACACGGATGGCGTTTTCTGCCATTCGGCATCACTCAATCCGCACTTGCGGACAAAATCAAGCGGGATATTACCGTATTCCACAGGCGTAAATACGGTTTTGGAAGTAATGAATTCCTTCTTCATTAAATCTCCCGAAACATAAGAACACTGCTCATAAATAGCCTGATTAAGGTCGTTCATCGCCTGAAGGCTTGGATTGCCGACTTCTTTCACAACATAATCAACAATATTCAAATCGGGTTTGACCAGGACAAAGAACTGATACTTCCGGCCGTTTTTCGTCTCCAGTGGTTCCGTCTTGATCATCAAATCGTAGAACATGTTTGCCGTCTTTATGGTACGGCCGAGAATCTGGCCATAACCGTTCACATTCAGCGGGCAGACCTGATGCGCTGTCCATGCGGCCGCGGCCGCCGCGCCCGGTTTGGAACCTTCTAGCACATAATGCCCGATGCTCACCGGCGCCTTCGCTTGCAAATCCGTAACGTAGGCGGCAGAGAAAGCCTGTACTGCCAGTATCCGCTTGTCTTTGAAAACAACTGCTCCAGCGGGATAAGGAATATAGCCCAGCTTGTGACAATCAACTGTCACAGAATCGGCCTGCGGCACCGCCTGGTATGCCTCATAAACGCTTACCTGCGGCCAGTCTGCTGTGGCAGAAATTTGATAACGGTCAATCGCTGTTTTTCTGGCTTCAGCTAAACTCATAAAAGCGCCATTCTCAGCAACAAACATGCTGCGGATATAACCGCCATAAGCAGCGTCAATGTGATAATAAAATCCGATCCCGCGGTTGGCGTATTTATCGCGCAGAGCGACGACTTTATGTATTTCATCTACCGCGCCTTCCTCCGTGCTACCCAGCACGGAAACTACCGCCAATATTGGAATCTTTTTTTGAACCAGGCTGGCAATTATTCGATCCAGCGCTTCAACATCCATGCGGTAATTCTTATCCACCGGGACAACAATGATATTTTCGCTGCCGATACCAAAAACATCCACTGCCCTGTCCCAGGAATAATGCCGGGATTGAGGAACAAGCAGTTTACCTATCCTTTGGGGGTCAACACCTTTACCTTTAACCGTCTGGTTTAGGACTGCCTGGTATTGCGCGGATACTTTGACTTTATCGAGCAGGTCTAAAGCCTCGCCCACCGGCATGTTCAGAAGTTGCTGCCTGCTTTTACCTTTGACCAGCGCTGGCATGACGGCTTTCACCGCCAGCGGCAATGATTTTAAATTTCGGGCATACCAGATGGCCTGGAAATTGGCATTTGTGCCGCCTGAGGTAATGTTCCCCCACGCTTTCTCCTGACTGTATCCAAGGAGCGTGGCCAGTTGCAGCCCTACTTCCAATTCCATTTCTGTTGTAGCCGGGCCTGCCTCATAGACAACGTTATTCGCGTTGTAGAGAATGGCAGCCATATATCCCAGGGCACCCGGCAAAAGCACATCGGAGGCCATGTGTCCCAAATAGCGGGACGAGAACCAGGGGGTCGATCTTTCCCGCATCCTGGCGGAAAGCTTTGCCAGGGCTTCTTTGAGCCTTTTCCGTGTATCGACAGCTTCAGGCGAAGTTAAACTCTCTTTGCTTATGGCCGGTTCATCTTCAGGATGAAAGCTCTGCCGCCATTCAACGTGCTCTTTCATCATCATATTGAGCAGATCAAAAAAGTAATCACTGTTTTCTCCTTTTGTACCCAGAAAGAGAGCGTCTGCCTGATGATCAGCAGCTGCACTTTCCTCTGCAGAAGAGGCAGCAGCAATTGAAATAAGAACAAGCGCTAAAACAAAAATTGCAATATATTGTCTCTTAAAATATTTCATGATTGGCCTCCCTCAATTCGATTATAAAAACCTTACAGACCCTATCACAAATGAATTTTTAGTGCAAAATTTTCTCCGATTATAAAATGGCAACGCATGAAGCAGCATTGAATCTAGTTTTTCTGCTAATTTTTCATAATATAGGGTTCATCCGGTTGATGCGTATAGCTTCCTCCTGATATCCAGGATGCGGTTCCTGAAAATGATCCCATCCCCGGCGCTGTCATCGCCATGCAGACGTTTGGCGATTTCCTTGGATTCAATCCGTACTGCCACATCCTCATAACCGATGGCTGCTTTTACGGCGACAGAGGAATGTTTCGCGTCGCGCCTCCTCTGGAACTGAAAAAGCTGGAGACTCTCTTCCGGCACAATGTTTTCAAAATGCTTCTCGCCAAAGGGAAGATTACCCGCGATTTTTGCGATTATACTTCTTTTCAAACGGTAATCCTTATTCCGCAGCTAAAATCATCTTGACATGCAAGCATGGTTACCCTAATATTCAATTCCAATGAAAGCAAGTTATTATCGAACACTGTTTTGTCTCTTTGTTTCCCTTTTTCTTCTTGCCGGATGCAGCGATTCGTCGCATACATTGCCGGATGACTGCAACAGCATCAACGTCAGCGGTTTCGCCAAGTTGACAATACTTCCAGCCGACACTACCAGCACAGTGGTGGTTGACTGGCGAACAAAAGGAATAGTAACGCCCGTCAAGAACGAGGAAACGTGTCACGCTAGCTGGGCATTTGGTATAAGCGCGCTTGTCGAAAGCTACCATGCCTTAACCACGGGAACTTTGCTGAGCCTTTCCGAACAACAGATGATCGACTGCGACGCGGTTGGCGACACGTGCTCCGGGGGAGGCAACCCAATCGAAAGCCTGAAGGAGATGATCGCACAGGGAGGTCTTGAGACCGAAGCATCGTATCCTTATGTTGGTGACCAAAGGACATGCAAATTCAAATCCGCGCCTGGGTATGCGACGATTCCTGGTGTCGGGATGTTGCCACCGGGCGATGAGGAGTCGCTGAAGGCCTACGTGGCCAAGGGCCCGGTGTTGGCGTTCATCGACGCATGCCACCAGTCGTTTGCAGACTATACATCGGGGGTTTACTACGAGCCAATGTGCAGCAGTAGGCGGCCTACGCGCGCCGTGTTTGTCGTCGGTTACGGCGGCGACCCGGGGAGCGAATACTGGATCGTTCGGACATCGCTCGGCAGAGAGTGGGGTGACATCGGCTACATTCATATGAGCCGTAACCGGCACAACAACTGCGGGATCGCCAGCTTCGCGCTCTCCCCAGCGAACCTTCCGTTCGAATAATTTCTAAAATCTGGGGACACCTTACTAATTTTCTATAGACAATAGTGCAGGTAAGGGGTCAAGTTTCTTATTGGCTCATATTAGCAGTTTCTCGATGGTATAATTCCATATATTTAAGCTAAGTATGATTGCCATACACTACGATATTCAACCATTTACTGCCGGATATCTTTACAATATTTTTCTTTTATATATTAATATATAATCATAATCTCTTTAATATCTAGTAGATAGAGCAATGGTATATTTATTGCGAATAAATAACCGATAAATATTTATTTGCACCTATCTTAAACTTTGCATTAGGGAAATGATTATGGTAGTTCATCGACAACCCCTTTATTTGGGCAGTCGCTATTGCACTACTAAAAACGACTATTTAAACAGAGAGAAACCTTTATCCAAATAAATCAAAACCGTCTAAAAATCAAAGAAGCAAGGAGACATTGCGCTATGACAAGAAAAAAAATTTTACCTTTAAGCAGAAGGAGCTTCATTAAACTGATCGGTTCAATAAGTATCCTGCTCATGTTTTCCATCCCTCTCCAACTTTACGCAGGAAGCCCTTCTACCTTAATCAAGTTTGGTCAGGTAACGGACGTGCATATCGTCGATAACGGCAACGAGCTGAGATTTGAAGAAGTATTGTCAGCGGGGAAATATGGACTTGGAGACTTGCTTGTTAAAAGCGATATCATCCCTCTTCCTATCTCCCACGATACAGATAACCGCACCGCCTATAATTGGGATAGGGTTATCCGCTCCATCAACACTGAACACCGGAAAGAACCTCTCAATTTTGTCATAAGCACCGGTGACCACACCGATACCGACCTAGAAAATGAACTGAAGTGGTTCATAGAAATCGCCAACGGCGGCCCTCTCTCCGCGGACTATTACGACCGGACGGGCAAAAAGGATGTGTATAACCTGACCGATATCGCCGGGTTTGACAAAACCCTCCCCTGGTACGCCGCACTGGGCAACCACGACGTGGAATACCAAGGCTCCGTCGACTTCAGTGTGCAAAATTTCGATAAAGTGCTCGATTTTTTAAGCAAAAACTATCCATATAGCTATAATGATCTATGTTCTCAAAAGGAAGCCCTGGCGATGTACCTGAAAGCTGGAGGCAATCCGAAGGGGCATGGTTTTGCCAACATGCCGGAACCGATATTTCCATTCACCATCAAGGAAGGATACTATTCTTTCGACCCGGCCCCTTTCATCCACTGCATTGTCCTGAACACCGCCAATTACCGCCCGGAGATTATGCTCGGCCAGTTAGGTTACAGAGAGTTTTTTTCGGAAGGGTTCCTGAATGGAAGGCAGTTTATCTGGATGAAGCAGGATATTGAAAAAAACACCAACAAACTGTGCCTTGTTTTCTCACACCACCCCAACCCGTATATGTTTTCTGCGACGAAAGACCAGTTGGAGAAGACCCTGAGCTCATACCCCAATGTTATCGCTCATATCGCCGGCCATAAGCATGATAACCTCATCGAAGAGATAAAAAAATCTGACGGCAAAACCGCTTACTGGAGAATCAGAACCAATGCCGCATTCCAATCACCACACGAGTGGCGCCGCTTCACCGTAATAGATGACGGAGACGGCACGGGAACCATCACCATCAGAATGAAGGCAGTTGAAACTGCGCCGCAGGGAAATGGCGATCCCAACCGAGACAGGAACCTCGACTTCACCATACCCACGAAAGTGCAAAATTATATAAGGAGCGTCCGCGCTCAATAAAAACAGACCATGCAAGCGATGTTGAAGAGTCAGCTCAAATCGGTCTTTGGCCTCGGCAAGTAAATCTAGTCCTACCAGGCAGTCCTACTTCTATTGCAAGAAATAGGATTGCCTTTCTTCTAAACTTGAACCATTGAGCCGTCTGCGGCTTTTTATCTATTCCTCGCGCATTGATTCATCACTGATAAAACAAATTGCGCAATGGTTGAGCGCAACGTTCCAGAAAAGAAAAGCACCGGATATATTTGTGTGATTTCAATGTGCAAACAAGGGCTACCTTTGTCGGCTGCGAGCGTCGTTCTCTAAGGAGCGTATGCATTATCTTGAGCAGGAGGGAAGGTTATCTATACGTCCAATGATAAAAAAATAAGTAAGATTTTCCCCTTGCTCTAATGGTTAACAGAGATTTGTTCACATATTATGAACATGGGTGAACATATGAAAGCTCTAATTCGGCTAGTAATTCCTTCAAATAAAGTCCAGGATGCACTGGTTTAATAGTTTTTTTGTCATAATAATTCTCCTTAATGATAATTAACAATTTCTACTTTTTCAGCATTGCCACTCCGCCATATAAAATATATTCTTCATTGGTCATTAATACTCTATTGTCCT
>Ga0209083_1001284_pt1 | contig 29617 bp, 24 predicted proteins | sample AM7aDNAmetaG_FD_184132 | JGI IMG/M metagenome (GOLD analysis project Ga0209083, IMG submission 184132) | Freshwater microbial communities from Finland to study Microbial Dark Matter (Phase II) - AM7a DNA metaG (SPAdes) (version 3) | ecosystem: Environmental > Aquatic > Freshwater > Lake ...
ATCCGAAAATGTCCCGGGCTTGTCTTTCAGTTCGGCAAAAAGAACTTTGGCAATGTCCTTGCTGCCAGCCTCAAGGTTACAAAATCCACTTTTAAAACCATATTCTTCCAACTCTTTGCCTGACAATGCATAACGGTCAACTTTTTTATAGGAAACCAAGGCTGGTTTGTATTTCTTTTGATCAAAATCGGCATTACCAAGCCTGAACCAAGCACTGTTGATCCTTGCAGAACCTGGATGCTGACCAATAAACGATTCGAGCATCGCCCTGCCGTTTTGATTGCCCATTTCGAGATAACATGCAGGAATATGGTAACCCGCTTCATCGGTATAGAAAGATCCGGGTTCAGCGACCTCTTGTAATCTCTGGAATTCATGGATCGCCGACCCATATTTTCCTGCATTGAACAACTCCATGGCCGTTTGCAAAATCCCGTTACAATCCTGTGCGGTTGTGGCATTTTGCGACCAGGCCGGAAATGCATATAAACATAAAAATATCAATACTTTAATTGCCTGAATTTTAAGCTTCATAATTGTAGAATCAAAGTTCCATTATTTGAACGCATAGTTAAACAAATTTTTTACAAAATCGCGATAAACAACCAATTGCTTTATCGAAATCGTGAAAAAGAATTAGTTTTGTCGTGAAGTGCTTTTACAAAATTAGACTTTTATAAAAACTTTTCGAATGTCGGAGTCCATCATAGAACTGAAGAATGCAGATATTTATCAGCGCGAGACGATTGTTTTAAAGGATATCAACCTGACTATCAATAAGGGGGAATTCCTGTATGTCATTGGCAAGGTGGGTAGCGGTAAATCGAGTTTGTTGAAAACTTTTTACAACGAACTGCCTTTGATATCGGGTGAAGGAACCGTGGCAGGTTACCGTCTCGAACATATCCGGTCAAAAGATGTCCCTTATCTGCGCAGAAAATTAGGTATCGTATTTCAGGATTTTCAGCTTCTGACCGACCGCACGGTTTACAAAAACTTTGAGTTTGTGCTAAAAGCGACCGGATGGAAAAATGAGAAGACCATCAGGGAACGGATACAGGAGGTACTGGCCATTGTGGAGATGAACCATTCGGAAAAGCGGATGCCACATCAGCTATCAGGCGGTGAACAACAGCGGGTTACCATTGCCAGGGCTTTGCTGAACAATCCCGAGATCATCCTTGCCGACGAACCAACGGGCAACCTTGATCCCGAAACTTCCGAAGCGCTTCTGAGGGTTTTTATGGAGATCAACCAGGATGGGAAAACGATTGTTATGGCTACACACGATTATCCGATTATCCAGAAGTTTCCTGCCCGGAAAATCCTATGTGAAAATGGGATTATCAGGGAAATTATTGACAATAAGGATCTTATTGACTTTGAATCATTGCTGGATGAAACAGAATAAAAGAATAAAATTATGAAGAAGCAAACCAGAAGTATTGTAATGATTGTCGTTTTACTGATTGTTACAACTAGTAATTATTTGAGGATCAGTGAAACAGGCAACACAAGGGCAGTAGAATCCCTGTCATGTTTTGTAATGGGCGCTTTAACCGGAATCCTGATCCTTCAGGTTGCCCAATTGATCAAGAATAGAAAAAATAATGTCAGTAATTAATTATAAACACCATATAATGAATATTTTACAAAAACTCGGATTGCTGATATTCGTATTGGCAACCCTCTCTTTTACAGCAGTTAAGAAAAAGGATCCAAAAATTACCATCGATGGGCTCAAAAAGCATTTGGTCTATCTCTCTTCAGATAAACTTAAAGGTCGCCTTACAGGAAGTGAGGGGGATAGCCTTTCGGCAGAATACATCCGTAAGGAGCTGAAGTCAAGTGGGCTTGTTCCTTTGTATAGCAATGGTTTCCAACGGTTCAGGGTTACAGACAATATTATATTGGGCCCTTCCAACGAATTAACCGTGAATGGTGCAAAGCTAAAGTTGGAAACAGATTTTGCCCCATACTCCTTTTCCCAGAACAATTCGTTCAGCGGGGAAGTGGTCTTTGCCGGCTACGGATTTTCGATCAACGAGGACAGCCTGAAATGGAATGATTATGACGGCATTGATGTTAAAGGCAAGATTGTGATGGTCTTAAGGGCAGATCCTGAAGTTGACAAAACCATGAGTGCGTATATCAGGTATAGCCGCGATCGTGATAAAGTATTGCAGGCCAAAGATTTGGGCGCATCTGCTGTTTTGCTGGTTTCAGGGAAGATTTTTGATTCGGAAGACAAATTTGAAGCATTGGTAAAAGGGGAACAGTCGGTTGGGATTCCTGCCATTCGGATCACAAGAAAAATTGCCAATCAGTTGCTCGAACCTCAGAAAGCTGTGGTGGATGACCTTGAAAAGAAATTGAATGCCACGCGCAAACCATCAAGTTTTAAAACAGATGTTTCAGTGTCTGGTCATGCAGATGTGACAGAAACAACTGTTCCTACCCGGAATGTTGTGATGGTGTTACCCGGAGAAGACCCAATCCTTAAAAATGAATACATCATTTTGGGAGCTCATTTCGACCATCTTGGAATGGGTGGGAAAGGTTCATCCAGCCGTCAGCAGGATACTGTTGGTGTCCATCATGGTGCCGATGATAATGCTTCAGGAGTTGGTATGGTAATTGAATTGGCAAAAAAACTGGCCGCAACTCCCAAGAGCCACAAAAGGAGTATCCTTGTAATGGCATTTAGTGGCGAAGAAATGGGTTTGCTCGGTTCCAAACAGTTTGTCGATCACCCCGAAATTGACCTTACGAAAGTCAATGCCATGGTCAACCTCGATATGGTAGGCCGTTTGAACGAAAATTCGATGGTGCAGATCGGTGGCGTTGGGACAGCCGAACCTTTGAAGAAATTGATCTATGCAGATGTGGATACGACCGTTCTTAAACTTTCGTTGTCCGAAGAGGGTTACGGGCCATCGGACCACGCCTCGTTTTATGGAAAAAACATCCCGGTATTGTTTATTTCAACTGGTGCCCATCTCGATTACCATACACCCGCCGATACATGGCAAAAAATCAACTTTCCCGGCATGGTGAAGGTAGCAGATGTCTCCTATAAAATGATCACCGATCTGGCCAATATGGACAACAAACTGGCATATCTTGAAGCAGGTCCAAAAGAGCAGGTCTCACGTGGATTGCGCAAAAAAGGCGTCACGCTTGGCATTATGCCCGACTTTGCCGGGAACGTGAAGAATGGGTTGCGTGCCGATTTTGTGACTCCCGGAAAACCTGCAGGACTTGGAGGCATGAAGAAAGGCGACATCATCACTTCGATCAATGGGAAGGAAGTGAATAACATTCAGGACTATATGTTCAGGATGAGCCAGTTGAAACATGGTGAAACGATCAGTGTGGAAGTTTTGCGCGGTACCGAAAAGGTGGTTTTACTGATTCAATTATAAAAATAGGGAACTTCCCAAACTCTATCTGGTTCTTTGTGAATCTTGGTGTCTTGGTGACTTTGTGGCATTTAGTACTTTTGTCACGAAGTCACTAAGTCGCAAAGGATCACAAAGTCTTTCGATATGATGTTTTATAGCCATCCCGATGGTTTATTGATTTGGGACTTAAAAAGCAATGAAAATTTATTAAATATCCTATTTTTAAACCCCCAACTCCTAAAGGGGAGATTTGATTTTCAAACAGATACAGAAAGTCCCCTATTAGGGGATTTAGGGGTGTCAACGCGACAGTATTTATCTCATATTACTTATGTATATCCTCAAACACAACCATTCACTTAAAGAACAAAACACCTTTGGGATAGGTGCGTTTGCCAAATATTACCTTTCGGTAGATACCTTTACCGATTTACTGGATTTTTTTAGTAAAGAGAAAATTGCCCAAAATGAGAAACGATTGATCATTGGATCTGGAAGCAACCTGTTGTTTATCAATGATTACGATGGATTGGTCATTCATCCCGAAATGGTTGGAATTCAGGTAATCAGTGAGGACAAAGATTTCGTGGAAGTTGAAGCAGGTGCCGGAGTTGATTGGGAAAGTTTTGTATCCTATTGCGTCACAAATGGATGGGGCGGTGTTGAAAACTTGTCTTATATTCCTGGAACCGTGGGTGCTGCTCCTGTTCAAAATATTGGTGCTTATGGTGTTGAAGTCCAATCCGTGATTTCAATTGTGAAGGGATTGGATTTGCAAACGATTGAATTTAAAATTCTTAACCAAAGTCAGTGTGATTTTGGTTACCGGACAAGCATTTTTAAAGAGCAGTTCAAAGAGAATTTTATAGTGACTTCAGTTGTTTTCAGATTGTCCAAACAACCAGTTTTCACTTTGAATTATGGGGCATTGGAAACAGAAGTTGACAAAATTGGAATGAGAAACCTTCATAATATCCGTCAGGCAGTGATTGCGATCCGTAAATCAAAACTACCTGATCCATTGACAATTGGAAATGCAGGAAGTTTTTTCAAAAATCCTGTTGTTTCTGAAATAGTAGCAACCGAACTTCGGAGTACTTATCCCGAAATCCCTGTTTATCCTTTTAAGTCTGGAAAAGTAAAAATTGCCGCAGGATGGCTAATCGAAAAAGCCGGGTGGAAAGGGAAGTCGGTTAGCAATTGTGCAGTCCACGACAAGCAGGCACTTGTCATTATCAACAAAGGAGGCGCAACGGGCATGGAAGTATTTAAATTGTCGGAAATGATTGTAGAAGATGTTTTAAAGAAATTCAATGTTCAACTGGAACGGGAAGTGCAGGTTATCGAAACTTATTTGATTTAAATTAGTAATCGAAACAAGTTAGAAGGATATAGCAACATGCTGTAATTGAGATCATTGTTTAATAATACCCCCTGCCCCCTTTTCCAAAAGGGGAAACCTTCAAAGTATATTCGATTTGCTATAGGACGATTGTACCAGGAAAACGTCTTTTCTGAGTGAATTCGTTTCTCTCTATTTCAATTATATTTCTTTATATCAATTTATTTCCCTATTTCCCCCATTTCCAAATCTCCAAATTTCAAACATTTCAATTTATTTCTTTTCCCTATTTCAATTTATTTCTATCTTTTCTTATTTCCAAATTTTGATCTTGTTCAGCGCATTTTGGTACCGTGCCGCATTTCTTAGGTGTTCCGCAAGCGACTGTGCAAAATTGTGGTAACCCGAAAAGTCCTCTTTTGCACAGAAATACATAAAGTTGTGAGTTTCGGCATTGAGAACGGCATCAACAGTCGCACTATCTGGGAAATTAATGGGGCCGGGTGGAAGTCCGGCATATTTGTAAGTGTTGTAGGGCGAATCGACAGACAGGAATTCAGTGAGTACCCTTTTTAGCCCAAAATTCCGGAGTGCAAATTTCACAGTTGGGTCAGCCTGGAGTAGCCACCCCCTCTTTAACCGGTTGATGTAAACGCCGGCCATCCGCATCTTCTCGTCGTTCTTGTTTGTCTCTTCCTGAACGATTGAAGCGATTGTAACGATCTGAAGTGGCGTTAGTCCCAGCAATGCGGACTTCTTTTTCCGCGAATCGTTCCAGAACAGATCGTATTCGCGTTTCATCCTTTCCATGAATTTTAGTGGCGAAGTGTTCCAGTAAAATTCATAAGTATTTGGGATGATGAACATTGGAAAGGATTCTTTGGTCAGGCCAAGACCTTCGGTGATCTTTTCGTTGTTGAAAGCCGCTAGAAAAGTCAGGGAATCCGATTCTAGGTAATGGGCCAATTTACCGGCAAGTTCCTCCCGAAGCCTTATGTTGTTGAACGTTACTTTAATGGGTGTTTGGTCGCCTGAACGAAGTAGGTTGATCAACTGGTTATTTCCCCACCCTTTTTTGATCCTGTAAGCACCTGGATGGACCTGATTGGCGTAACTTTTACGTGCAGCCACCCATCTGAACGAAGAGGAGTCCTTCAAAAAATCCCCTTTGATCAACAGGTCTGCAACGTTTTGTAGTTCAGCACCTGTCGAGATAAAGAGTATTCCTGTTTTTTTTACGTTCGGGTCGTAAACTTTCAGATAAAGCTGGTTCCCCCATACCAGGATGGTGAGCGATACAATACAAAAACCCATCATAGACAACCGCCATTTTCTGGGAATAGCATCCAACCGGTCAATAATATCTATCTTCATTTACGCTAAAAAGTGCTTAATTTTAATCAAAACATTATAACGGTGTAAAATTACAAAATGTTGCAGCGATTATCCACCAAACCCTCCTTAATTCGTTTTTTTTAACCTTATATTTGTAAATCTTAGTGGCTTAATGATTTTGTGGTATATTGATTTTCAATCACAATCCAGCACTTGCGGGACAAAGTTTCACAAAGAATCAAATTTAATGTATTGTAACCATGAAACAGCAAATTATTGATCACCTCGCGGATCCTGAGATGCTTGAAAAATTATACCGGGAAAATCGTGCCGAATTCGTGAAATCCTTTTCTGAAGTTTCCAACGATAATGATTCTGAGCTTGTCCGGTTTTGGCAAATCCGGCTGACTCCTGAACCCGTTGTCAAAACTGAAAAATTCAGTAAGCCTGACTTCCTGGCAGTTGTCTTACTTTCATTGTTTTCCGGGCTATTGATCAAACTTCCTGAACTGTTTTCCCAAATAGATTCTAAGTTCTTCTATACCAGAGACCTGGCAATTATCGTCTTTAATGGGTTGATCCTTTATACGTTCTGGCAAAACCGTTTTTTCGACAAAAGGAAGTTGATTGTGTATGGGATTGTAATTTTTGTTTTGCTGCTGTTTGTAAACCTTTTACCTACCGTGAAAAGCGATTCGGTCATTCTCTCATTTATCCATATCCCCCTGTTTTTATGGTGTTTGTTTGGATTGTCCTTTGTATCATTTAATTATGAAGATATCGAAAAACGGATCGATTTTATCCGGTTTAATGGTGAACTGATCATTATGACGGGCCTTATCCTTTTGGCGGGCATGGTTATGACAGCACTTACTGTGAATTTGTTTTTGGTCATCAAGATCGAAGTGCTGAAGTTCTATTCCCAATATGTCTTTGTATTTGGAGGAGTCGCTGCTCCTATCCTCTCCTCTTTTTTGTTGCGCACCTATCCAAATCTGACCAGCAAAATTGCACCTGTAATTGCCAGGGTTTTTACCCCATTGGTACTGGTCACATTGGGTGTTTATCTGGTGGCAATGGCTTTTTCCGCAAAACACATCCTTGAGGATAGGGACTTTCTGATCTTGTTCAATGTGATGATCATCGCTGTGATGGCCATCATCGTTTTTTCAATTTCCGAATTGGATAAATCGAAAACCAAAGACCTGAATGTGTTGATCCTTTTCCTACTGGCCATCTTGACTATAGTGACCAATATGGTTGCCCTGATCGCCATCCTGACAAGGATTTCTGTAGGGCTAACCCCAAACCGGACAATTGTTTTGGTTTCAAATATCCTGATCTTCATCAACCTGATCCTGCTTGCAAAAAATCTGTACAATGCTTATTTTAAGGAGAATCAATTGGTTAATGTTGAAAAAACAGTTGCACGTTACCTGACTGTTTATATGGTCTATACATTGATCGTGATTTTCGTTGTCCCTTTTATCTTTGGATTTAAATAAGCCCTATCAGAATTTTCAACGATTTTAAAACCTTTTTTAATAATATTCGTTATTATTGCAACATGAAAAAGGGATTCTCCATAGCAATGGCCGTTTTGGTTCTACTGACAGGTTTGCACCTTTCAGTGGCATCCCACTTTTGCTGTGGAAAACTTGCCGCTGTAAAGATCTCAATCACAGCAGAAAAGGCCACATGCGGTATGGAAGATGAGGCTGAATTGACATCCCCGCCGGGCAAATTCTTTAAGTCGCATTGTTGTGCAAATGAATTGTCAACCCTTTCAGTTGACTCCAACTATTCCCCATCTACATCCTTAAGCATCGATTTGACCCACAAAATCGTGCCTGTTTTTGCAACCCCGGTTTTGGAAGTTGTTCGTGAATTTGCTTTTGCATACAATTCACACCCTGTTTTTAGTCCACCGGGCATTTTCCGAAAGAATTCCGTTGACCTGACAGCCATTTGCGTTTTCCGGATTTGATTTGATTTTTTACCCCCTTTACAGGATGATTCCTATCGTCTTGAATCAGTGTATTTTATATTTCCATTTTTTTATCAATCAATTATTTTTTAAAGCTATGAAAACAGTTAAATTGTTTTTTGCTGCCCTAATGATGGCAGTGATGTGTTCAAACGTATCTGCTCAGTCGGCAGCAACCAAAAGTGCCGGTGCAACAAAGACGGAAACCCTTAAAGTTCAGGGTAATTGCGGAATGTGCAAAACAAGGATCGAAAAAGCTGCAAAGCTCGATGGCGTCACCAAAGCCGAATGGAACTCCGAAACCAAACTGCTTGCGGTGACTTACGATGCTACCAAAACCAATCTTGACCAGATCGGCAAAAAAGTAGCTGCCGTTGGTCACGACAACGAAAAAGGCAAATCGGACGACAAAACTTACAACGGTTTGCCATCATGTTGTAAATACAGGTAGGTTTTGATTCACAAATTAGTCAATTGCATGATGTTGGAATTAAAGGGTAGTCTTCCCATATTTCAATTTATTTCTATCCATTTCAATTTTCCCATCATTGCAATTGACTAATATTTAATTTGTTGCATTAATCTTTCGATCCCATGTTCAACCGTCTCGTCAAATATTTCCTCGAAAACAGGCTGATCACATTTATCCTGCTTATCGCCTTCGTAGTTTACGGGATGGTGGTAATGCCGTTTAATTGGAAAACAGACCTGCTCCCACGTGATCCGATTTCAGTTGACGCGATCCCCGATATTGGCGACAACCAACAGATAATTGCTACAGAATGGATGGGACGTTCGCCGAAAGATATCCAGGACCAGATCACTTATCCACTGACTACAGCATTGCTCGGGATACCTGGTGTGCAAACCATCCGAAGCACTTCGATGTTTGGGATGTCGTTTATCTATATCATTTTTAAAGACAAGGTTGAATTCTATTGGAGCCGTTCCCGGATCCTTGAAAAATTAAACTCTTTACCATCAGGCACTTTACCGCAAGGTGTTCAACCCTCATTGGGACCCGATGCAACCGGACTTGGACAAATCTATTGGTTTACGCTCGAAGGGCGGAATCCCAAGACCGGACAACCGAATGGAGGATGGGATCCCCAGGAATTGAGGACCATACAGGATTTCTACGTGAAATATGGGCTTGCTACCGCTGAAGGGGTTTCAGAGGTAGCTTCAGTCGGCGGGTACATCAAGGAATATCAGGTGGACCTGAACCCCGAAGCTTTGAAAGCCTATGGCGTAACGGTTATGGAGGTGATGAATGCCGTGCGCAAAAGTAACCTCGACATTGGGGCGGAAACGATTGAACTCAACAATGTCGAGTACATCATCCGTGGTTTGGGCTATGTCAAAAACCTGGAAGACCTCGAAATTTCTGTGGTCACTGTCCGCAACAATGTCCCCGTGAGGGTTAAGGAAGTTGCCCAGGTTGCCTTTGGGCCAGCGACACGGCGTGGCGGCCTCGACAAGGAGGGTTCCGAAGCTGTTGGGGCTGTGGTGGTTGCCCGTTATGGCTCCAATCCGATGGAGGTGATCAACAATGTCAAAGAAAAAATCAAAGACCTGGAAGCAGGCCTTCCCCAAAAAACTTTGCCAGACGGTACCATTTCAAAAGTGACAATAGTACCGTTTTACGACCGTTCTGGATTGATCAAAGAAACAATTGGCACTCTCGAATCGGCACTGTCGCACGAAATACTGATCAGCATTATTGTGATCATCGTATTGGTTATGAACCTCCGGGCATCGGTGATTGTCGCAGGTTTGTTGCCCATTGGGGTACTGATGACCTTTATTCTGATGCGTGTTTTTGGCGTTGATGCCAATGTGGTCGCCTTATCGGGAATTGCAATTGCAATCGGCGTAATGGTCGATATCGGGATTGTCGATGTGGAAAATATCCTGCGACATCTCGAAATGCCTGAAAATAAAGATATTAGAGGGAAACGGTTAATGTCAGTCATCTACGAAGCGACCACTGAGGTACGCGATGCCGTTGTGACTTCGATTGCCACGACGATTGTCAGTTTCCTTCCCGTTTTTGCCATGGAAGCTGCCGAAGGAAAACTCTTTCACCCACTGGCATTGACAAAAACCTTTGCCCTGGTTTCGGCATTTGTCCTCGGAATTGTTGTCCTGCCAACCTTGATGCACCTGCTTTTTGATATTCAGTTCAACAAAAAGAAAATCAGCAGGATATGGAATATATCACTGATGGTTGCCGGATTGATCTTCACGTTAATCTTCCATTCGTGGCCGGCTTTGGCATTGATCGCAATCGGGATCAACAACCTTTTTGAAACCCGGTGGACCGAAAAGCGCAGCGAATTTCCCAACATCATCAACATTGCGATCACTGTACTTGTGGCCGTATATTTCCTGTCGAAAGAATGGTTGCCATTGGGCGCACACAACAGTTTGTTTGTCAACTATTTGTTTGTATCGGGAATTGTTGTTGTCATACTCGCGGGACTGATGTCGATGGTCCATTTTTATGAACCCATCCTGAGATGGGGCTTGCAGAACAAATTGAAATTCCTGATGCTCCCCATTTTTACATTGTTTTTTGGTGTGCTGGTATGGATCGGATTTGACAAAGTGTTTGGTTTTGCTGCGTCAACCTTTGAAAAGATGGGATGGCACAGTTTTAAACAAACTGCTGCATGGCAAAGTCCTGTAAAGCGGTTTCCAGGCATTGGCAAGGAATTTATGCCATCGCTGAACGAAGGTTCGTTCCTTTTGATGCCAACCAGTATGCCCCACACAAGCATCGAAAAAAACCTTCAATACATCGAAACGCTTGACAAACGGCTTTCCACAATTCCAGAAGTCGAGGTGGCTGTTGGAAAATGGGGGCGTGTCAATTCTGCCCTCGATCCCGCACCTGTTCAGATGTTCGAAAACACGATCAATTACCGTTCCGAATACCTGCTTGATGAAGACGGGCTACGGGAGAAGTACAAAACAGACAAGGACGGATATTATCATCTGGATATTGCTAAGGTTAGAAGTACAATAGAAATAGATAGAAATATAGTAGAAATAAATGGAAATAATAGGGAGGTAAATGGAAATGAAACAGAAATAAATGGAAATAAAATTGAAGATATTGAGCAAATCCGTTTTGAGAAGGAGAACGATATTTTTCATATTCTAGTTAAAGGAAACTGGGTTAAATTTGAAAAACCATACACCAATATTTCAACTTATTTCAACTTATTTCCAAATATTACCAATCCATCTCCATCTATTTCAACTATTTCCACCACATTTCAATCCATTTCAAAAAATATCAACTTGTACCTGATCCCAGATCCCGATGGTGAATACTTCCGTCAATGGCGTCCGCAGATCAAAAATCCGAACGACATCTGGAACGAGATCGTTAAGGTCACCGATATTCCGGGGCTCACCTCGGCGCCAAAACTTCAACCCATCGAAACCCGGCTTGTGATGCTTTCGACAGGGATGAGGGCTCCGATGGGATTAAAAGTGTATGGCCCTGATTTGGTGACGATTGAAAAGGCGGGGCTTGCTTTTGAACAAGCCTTGAAAGATGTCCCATCAATTAAAGGTTCATCGGTATTCTACGACCGTGCCGTAGGCGCACCATTTATTGAAATCAGGTTGAACCGTGAGGCAATGGCCCGTTTTGGATTGACAGTCAGTGATGTACAGGAAGTGCTACAGGTCGCAGTTGGAGGAATGACCCTCACCAATTCTGTCGAAGGGCGTGAAAGGTTTCCGATCAGGGTGCGTTATCCGCGTGAACTCCGGGACAATCCTGACGAACTCAAACGGATTTTGATCCCTACGATGAACGGTGTTCAGATCCCGCTTGGGGAGATTGCCGATCTTGATTATACGCGGGGTGCGCAAATGATCAGAAGCGAAAATACTTTCCTGACAGGTTATGTGATTTTTGATAAGGTTGATGGGAAAGCCGAAGTCGATGTTGTGGAAGAAGCTTCCAGCTTCCTGAAGAAAAAGATAGATTCTGGGGAACTTAACCTGAAGGCCGGGGTCTCCTATAAATTTGCCGGTAATTACGAACAACAAATCCGTGCCACTAAACGGCTTTCCATCGTGATCCCGATCAGTCTGATCCTGATTTTGTTGTTGCTGTATTTCCAGTTCAAAACTGTAACTGCCTCATTCATTCATTTTTCAGGGGTTTTTGTGGCCTTTGCGGGAGGGTTTATCATGTTGTGGCTTTATGGTCAAACTTGGTTCCTCGACTTTTCGGTTGCCGGGATCAACCTGCGCGATCTGTTTCAGATGCACACAATAAACCTGAGCGTGGCAGTCTGGGTCGGGTTTATTGCGCTGTTTGGGATTGCCACAAACGATGGGGTTATTATGGGGACCTACATTCACCAGATTTTTGAACAACGCCATTCGGCAACCGCCCACGAAGTCCGTGAGGCAGTGGTTGCCGCAGGTTTAAAACGTGTCCGCCCTGCGATGATGACTACCGCAGTAGCAGTCATTGCGCTGCTGCCGGTCCTTACCTCAACCGGAAAAGGTGCCGATATCATGATCCCGATGGCCATCCCGACATTTGGGGGAATGGTCATCCAAGTAATGACGGTATTTGTGGTTCCGTTGTTTCAGTCGATGTGGAGGGAAAAAGCGGTAAAGAAAAATGCAAATTTGACACAAAATGAAAACAAATAGGTCAAATACCCTGAAAGGGTATAATTTGAATAACCACCGGTGTAACCGGTGGAAAGGAATCATAAATGAACTTACAACCCTGAAAGGGTTGAATATTAAAAACACTTTAGGTTCAACCCTTTCAGGGATGATTGACTTGTTAGCGATTTCCCGTCCCGATTTGTCATCGCGTCGATTATTCAAATTCACTTTTATTGGAATCATTTTCTTCCTTTTTCAGGCAGGAACAGTTCATGCACAGGATTCCTTACAAGTTTATATTGGACTAGCCACAAAAAACAATCCCACTGTACTACAGAAATATGCAGAATATCAAGCAGCTTTACAGAAAATTCCCCAGGTTGGCAGTTTACCCGATCCCGAATTGACAACGGGGATTTTCCTGAGTCCGATGGAACTGGTAGGCGGAAAGCAGGTTGCAGACATCCGGCTGATGCAGATGTTTCCGTGGTTTGGCGTGTTAAAAGCTGCCAAAGACGAGATGAGCCTGATGGCCAAAGCTAAGTTTGAATTGTTCAGGGATGCTAAATTGCAGGTATTCTATGATGTACAAAGTTCGTGGTATGAATTGTACAAAAACCAGGCGAATATCCGAATATCGGAAAAGAACCTCGAAATTTTAACATCGCTTGAAAGGTTGTCGCTTGTCAAGTTTAGGGCGGCACCGACAGGAAACAACAGTACGCCCCAAACTTCAAAAGGTAACCCATCAAACATTTCACAATCACCGTCTGGCGGACAAAATATGGGTGGCAATTCGGGCAATCCAATGGGTTCAGGAACTGCCCAAAGCACTCCTGCAATGCAAAGCAGTCCAATGGGTTCACCATCGGGAGGCTCAGGTCTCACCGATGTTTATGGAATCCAAATCGAAATCAATGACCTTGAAAACAATATAGCTTTGCTTAAAAACCAGCACAACACCATTTTAGCAAAGTTCAACAGTTACCTGAACCGTCCGATGAATGTAGCGGTCACAACACCGGATACCCTTCAGACTGAGGCTTTGCATATCCCGTTAGGGACAATTTCGGATAGCATTCTCACAAATAGTCCAATGCTTGGGATGCTGCATTACGAACAGAAATCGTTGGAGGCCCGCAAGCAGATGGTCACAAAAATGGGCTACCCGATGGTTGGTTTGGGCTTGAACTACTCCCTGATCAATAAGAACGAAATGTCAACCTCGGCCATGAACGGAAAAGATATGGTGATGCCCATGGTCCTGGTCACATTGCCCATTTACAGGAAGAAATACAAGGCCATGCAATCGGAGGTCATGCTTCAAACAAAAGCCACCGAACAAGGGATCAAGGCAGCAGCCAATTCTTTGCAAACATCATATTATGAGGCAGTTCAAAACTATGAGGATGCAAAACGGAGGATTACCCTCTATTCCAGGCAGTTCCAGTTATCGGATCAATCGTTGAACATTACGATGCGAAATTTCTCGGTTTCGGGTTCCGGATTGCCCGAGGTTTTGCGTCTCAGGCAGCAGACCCTCGGTTATGAATTGAAGCAGGTTGAAGCGGTTGCCGATTACAATACCGCTATTGCCAGGTTAAAACAATTGATGGCCAATTCAGGATACTAATTAAAACAATCAAAATGAGAAAGATATTTTCAAACCAGTTTGTCCGTTACGGATTTTTCGCAATTGTTGGCCTCTTTTTTGGGTGGCTGTTTTTCCATTCATCCTCAAAACCTGAAGCTGTTCACAATCATGCCGATGATGCAAAGTCCCAAATCTGGACCTGTTCCATGCACCCACAGATCCGCAAGGAAGAACCTGGCAAATGTCCGATCTGCGGCATGAATTTGATTCCGCTCGGCCAAAGTGGTGGGGCAAACATCGATCCCGATGCAATCCATTTTACGCCCGAAGCCGCGCAATTGGCCAATGTATTGACTACCGTGGTTACCCGTGATAAACCGGTCAAGGAGGTACGGCTGTATGGAAAAGTTCAGGCCGACGAACGGTTGTTGCAAAACCAGGTGGCCTATTTTCCAGGACGTGTCGAAAAGCTGATGGTCAATTTTACGGGCGAAATGGTCCGGAAAGGGCAGGTGCTTGCTTCGATTTACTCGCCTGAACTGATTACGGCACAGCAGGAATTGCTCGAAGCCACGAAATCGAAACAATCACAACCCGAAATTTATGAGGCGGCCAAAGAAAAATTGCGCCAATGGAAGCTGACCGAGCAACAAATATTGGCCATTGAAAATTCGGGCAAGGTGCAATCCAACCTTGAAGTTGTTTCGACGGTCAATGGGATCATTGTTGCCAGGAAAATCAACAATGGCGACTATGTGAGTCAGGGAATGGTTTTGTACGAAGTTGCCGACCTATCAAAAGTCTGGGTATTGTTTGACGCATACGAATCGGACCTGCAATTTATTGACAAAGGCAACCAACTGGAGTTTACGATCCCAGCCTTGCCAGGTATTTCGTTTACAGGAACCATTGTATTTATTGACCCGGTGATCGATCCTGTGAACCGTGTGGCGAAAGTCCGGGTCGAGGTAAACAACACAGGAGGCAAACTTAAACCGGAAATGTTTGCCAATGGAATTGTAAAGGCCAACCTCGATGCGTGGCGCGATAAGCTGGTCATTCCACGCTCCGCTGTTTTGTGGACAGGCAAACGTTCTGTTGTGTATGTAAAACAGTCAGACAAAGAGGCTATTTTTAAGATCAGGGAAATAGGATTGGGGCCAGTTTTAGGAAATAGTTATGTGGTTACGGATGGATTGAAAGACGGTGAGGAGATTGTCACACAAGGGACTTTTAGTGTCGATGCAGCTGCCCAGCTCGAAGGGAAACCGAGCATGATGAATAGAGAATCGATGGGAAATATGGATATAGATGGAAATAAAGAAATAAATGGAAAAAAAGAAATAGGTGGAAATAGGGAAATAAATGGAAATGCATTTGTTGTAGTAAAGGATATAAAAAGCGATTCAAAAAATGTCCGGACTGAACAGTCGAAATTCAGAGTTTCGGGCAATTGCGAGATGTGCCAGGAGCGGATCGAAACCACTGCTAAATCGGTTGCCGGCGTTGTCTCGGCAGTTTGGGACATCCCCACAAATCAATTGACTGTTCAGTTCGATCCCAATAAAACCAACGCCGATGCTATACAAAAAGCGATCGCTAAGGTGGGCCATGATACCGAAAAGTACAAGGCCAAAGACGAAGACTATAATAAATTGCCAGAATGTTGTTTGTATAGGAAGAAAAAATAGAATTATAGCCAAATAGAATTAGAATCATTCCTTGTTTTAGAAACTGTCATTGCGAATGAGCGTTCGGAATTACAATCCTGAAAATTAATCACTTGCGAGCGAAGCGATCCCAAGCTCAGGAGCAGAGTCCAGGGACCAGGTTTTGGAAAGTGCTTCAAACATGAGATTGCCGCGGTCGCAATCTAATCCTGCAAACCATTGATTTACTGAACACTCCCTCGCAATGACAACTTCTATATGGAGACCCATGTTGGTGCAGACCTACATCCGCTGTCGTTGACCATGTGATTTACAATCCCAACGATATCAACAAATAAACGCACCTGCGATTTAAAGCTCCTGTTTTTGGAAGCGTTTCAAAACCCCACCACCCAGCTGACCCAGAATGGGTCAAACATGATTAGCGCGGGGTAAGCGGTCCCGCACAAAACGATGTTTTTGTTCAAACGCTTACTTGGACCGCGCAACCCCGGGTAAGAGTGCTACCCCATAGACCGTCCGCGATCGAATGTTCGGAAAAGATACAATGCTGTTTCGGACGGAAATGAAACCCTCTAATAAAGAACAACCAATCCCTTAATTTGAAGCACAACCCTCCTCTTGAAGTGTCATTGCGGGTGAGCGTTCGGAATTACAATCCTGAAAATTAATTACTTGCGAGCGAAGAAATCCCAAACTCAGGAGCAGAGTCCAGGGACAAAGTTCTGGAAAGTGCTTCAAACACGAGATTGCCGCGGTCGTTTCCTGATCCTGCAAACCACTGATTTACTGAACACTCCCTCACAATGACAATTCTGATGGAAGACACTTCTTAAAACAATTTTTAACCGTTTCAAAACCCCTGGGGGTCAGCATTAATCCTGGTATTTGAAAAACCGGAACTCCCCAAACTGAATCACGACCCTTTGCGGTCTTAGCGGTCTTTGCGAGAGTTTTTTATTGTCTCGCAAAGCACACGGAGTTACGCAAAGGCTTTTCCGTATTTTTCCTTTGCGTTCATGGCGGTCTTTGCGCGAATGTTTATTTTGAAAACCTTTCGTAGACACTTGATACTATAAATAATTTTTGTTAAACTTCGGGTCTAATTTTCAAACATGAACTATCCTGATTTTCTATTCCTAATCGGTGGGAAAAACCTCGAAATGGAGGCCATAACCCAGTTGCTGACAGGCCACTACGGTTTCCATATTGTCAGCCACAAACCATCGATTTACTTTGAAATCAAACTTCAGAACACCAACTGTCAAAGAAATATTGAATGTCCTTATGCGATGATACATTCCACCTGGGATACATCATAGGTGTAAGAAGCGCCTATTGTTTTACCGCTTATAAATTAAATCACAATAAATTTGATTAAATGGAAAATACAAATAATATTATTGACACTTCAGAGAATCTCATTTTGATAAAAGGGGACATCTCTGGAATTCAGCAATTCATCTTTAATGTCAAAAGTGATGGGGCAGCAAGGTCTCTTAAAGCCAGGTCATTTTTTGTTAAAGCAATTTCGATCATTTCAGCTCGTTATCTTTTCGGAAAATTTGAAGTTGCAGAAACTGAAAGGGAGAAATACACGATCAGCATTTCAGGAGGAAATTTTTTCATAATTGTTCCGAACAAAGACAAAAAAGATGAAATTTTTGATAATTATAAATCCGAAACAGTTTCCGCACTTAGTAAAATTGGATTAAATGTCATTTTGACTCATGTTGAATTTAATTCAAAATCAAATTACAGATCAAAACTGAATGAGTTGAACAAGCTTAATACAGTAGAGAAATATAAACTGTTTAATAGTAGTAATTATGAAGATGTTTTTAAACCCTTCAATTACAATTCGTTCGATTTTAACAAATTATACTTGCATAGAATAAAATCCTTCAGTATAGGAAGTCGTACTAATGGGAATTTGCAAATAACGGCAAATTCGATCTGCTTTTTAAATTACGAATTATTATTGTCTGATGTTGAACCTGATAACGAATCATCATCTCTTAAGGACAAACCTGATACCTTCTTTCCAACCAAAATTGGAAATGTATTAACTTTTGAGGATATAGCAGGTAAAATGGGTAACACCCAAAAACTTGGTATTTTAAAGATGGATGTTGACAATTTGGGTTCCATTTTTCAAAATCTTTCAAATAGCCAGGAGCATAAAATCTTATCTGAAAAATTCCGGTCTTTTTTTGAGGATAAAATGTTCGATTTGATCAAGAGCCATTACAATGAACATGTTTACAGTATAATTTCAGGTGGGGACGACTGCTTTTTTGTTGGGGGTTGGGATGCAATTATTGATATGGCATTTGAGATCAATAAACAATTTACTGAATTTTGGAAGCATGATTCATTTTTCGGGAAGGAAAATAAACCAACAATATCAGCAGGTGTAATTATAGTTAATTCAAAATTTCCTGTGGTGCGATTTGCAGAAATGGCCGAAGATGCGTTGCTTCAGGCAAAGGTGAAGTATCCAACCAAAAATAGTATTTCAATTTTCAATACTGTAATAAAATGGCACGATTGGGAAGCAATTCTGGATGTAAAGGTTAAATTGGAAAGTTTTGTTCCTAAGAGTGCAAAATCACTTCTTATGAATGCCCGAAAAGCAGCATTAAAGAAGGAGAATATCGAAAAAATAGAACTATCCGATTTTTGGGAATTAGCCTACCATCTAAGGGAAGTGAACAAACAAGGAAAGAACAAAGAATTAAACGACATTCTGAACACTTTTGAAAAACACCTTAATCAGGCAATCGATGACCCGGATAAAGATTATCGCTATAGGTTTTTCTTCCCGATTGCTGCACGAATGGTCGAATTAGAAACAAGACAATAAAAATTAATAATTATGGAAAAATTCATTGAAACGTATTTTAAAGATACGGCAGACTTGGTTTTAAATGTTAATAATGCAGAAAATGATGATGTCAAAAGGATCATCTCTGACACAAAAAAGATGATGAAGGTTGTAAGTAAATTCATTACTTACACCCAGTTACGTAATGCATTTCAGATGATTCGAGGAGAGGAAATGGACTTTAGAAAAATTCAGCTAATACGTCCTAAGTTAGCATATATTCAAGCACGGCTTGATAAAAAAGAGGGACAGATGTTCCTGGAAATGATTGATGACTTCATTGAAAAAATTGATACTGATGAAGTAAAATCGAAACAACAAATCATCAATTTTCAGGCTTTTATGGAATCAATTGTAGCATATCACAAACTTAACGCATAAAACAAATAGTCATGGCAAAATTAATTTACAAAATAGCAATTACAGGTGAAATTAAAGTAATTACCGGTTTACATATAGGTGGATCTGATTCGGATCTTGATATTGGCGGTATCGACAATTCTGTGATTAAAACCAAAGGAGGGATTCCTTATATACCAGGTAGTTCATTAAAAGGAAAATTACGCGATTTAATCGCAAGGAGTAAAGGTTATTCCGAAATCAAAGAAGATAAGGCTGAAACAAAAACTTTGTTTAGTGGCAACGAGGTAGATACAACAAATTATCAGGGAAAAATGGTAAAAACAAAAATCCCTACAAGGTTAATAACCAGAGATTGTTTTATTAAAGAGAAATTATTTGACATTGAGGAGAAAGCAGAAAATACAATCAATAGGTCAACCGGGGTTGCAAATCCACGGCATGCTGAAAGAGTTTCACCAGAATCAATATTCATTTTAGATATGGTTTTGGACGTCTATGATTCCGATAGAACGAATATTTTAAATTTACTCAATACCTTGAAATTGGGATTTAAGCTATTGGAAAACGATTACTTGGGAGGAAGTGGATCAAGAGGATATGGAAAAGTCGAATTCAGTCAATTTGCCTTAAATTTTCCATTTGGTGAAACACCTATTCAGGAAGTAAGGGATTTTAAATTTAAGGAACAATGAAGATTGTCAGATTCCCCTTAAAGCCCATGTCGCACTTTCATCTTGGCGAAATTGCCCAGGATGAAAAGTCAAATCTTGCGACTACTTCTGCGTATCCTCACTCGGATACGCTCTTTTCTTCTTTGGTAAATAGTTACGCACAGGCATTTGAAAGCATTGATGTTGAAGTATTTATCGATGATTTTAAAGATCGTTCAACGGTGATTTCTTCTATGTTCTATTACCTGAATGTGGAAGGTGCATTTATCTATTTTCTCCCCAAACCACTGTCATACAATACTCAGTCCATAAAGAGAGATTACTACAAAAAGTTTAAAAAGATCGAGTTTATCTCAACATCAGTTTGGGGAACATTAACAGATCCGAACGATATTTTTAATCCTTGTATTTGTTCTATCATTCAGGATAAGTTTGTTGTCTTAATAGATGAGATCGATCAGAAATTGGTAAATGAAATGAGAATCTATTCTAAGATTACTCAACCCAAGAATCCATTTAGAAAAGAAGATGTCAAACAATCTATCTATTTTGAAACAGACATCGAAATTGCTGATAATACCAAAATTGAGAAATCAATTGTAATCGGTTACTACTTTTTATATGCCTCTGCTCAGGAGGTTCGATTAAAAGAGGCAATTTACTTAATGAGTATGAGTGGAATTGGTGGTGGCAGATCAACCGGAACAGGTGTGCTGGGAAACCCTGAATATGACAATAACGATATTTTTAATTTCCCGGGTATTCAAACTAATAGCAATTGTTGCATTTCCATGGCAATACCGGACAATCCTTTAGAGTTTAAGCAATTTGAATTGTATGAAACTAAAATTAGGGGTGGCCGCAAAATGGAAAATGGTCAACAATTGTTTATCAGGATGATCAAAGAAGGGGCAATTGTATCTGGCAATGCTAAAGGTAAACTTGTCGAAATTGGAACTGATGATCATGGCAACAAGGTTGTTAGAAATGGGTTATGTTTTATACTTCCATTAAATACAAATTAATATGACGAATTATCATCATTATAAGCTTAATTGTAAAACACTAAGTCCGGTGCATATTGGCAACGGCGAAACCATAGCCTCTATTGGCGATTTTTATACGAGTTCAAATCGGCTATTCTTTATCGATCAGGAAAAACTCGACAAGAGTATTGACCCGGTCGAAAACAAAGAGTTTTTCAATCGTTACATGGACGAAATAAGGAAAAATGTATCGTTGTCGAAATCCGATTTTTCAATTGTACCTTTTTTGAATGAAAATGGTATTGGACTTGATACAATTACATCAGAAAAGGAAATTCCGATCTTGACTGAAGATTACAAGTCTCAAAAAAACAGTCAATTAAAATTGGCAGCGAGTCAAAACAAGTCGCTTTACTTTCCGGGAAGCTCAATAAAAGGGGCGATAAAAACAGCAATGTTCTATCACTATTTGAGCAATAATCCAGATATCCTTAATAAATGGCTGGAAATTATTGAATTCAGTTCAGACAAAAAAAATTATTTAAAAGAATGGACAACCAAAATTGAACAGGAATTCTACCAATTTTTTAGAGGAGAAAAAAGTGACTACAATTTATTGAGAATTGAAGATACTGCTTCTTTTTGTGCTGATGATAAAGGGGTCTGGGAGACTGGCCGTTATCATTTGTATAAAAATAACGATGAAATGATAACATGGCTCAGCGAAGGAGTAAAAAGTAATACCCCATTCAATTTAACACTTACCGTTGTACCTGAATTCGTTGCCGACTTTTTGACTTTTTTGAATAGTTCCGATATTACGTCCCTTCTTACTTTGATCAATAAATTTTCAAAGATCCAACTTGAAATTGAAATCAAAGAAATTGGCACTTCAAATTTGCAATCAATAGACAAACAATTAATTTTAAAGAGGTTAAACGATCTATTACAATTAACTGGCAATAATCAACAAGCCATTCTAAGATTAGGAGCTGGTAAATCATTTTTTTACAATACCGTATGTTCTCTTTTAGACAAAGCCCATTTTGAACAGCTCAGGTCTTTGGTAGGAATAGGTAAAAATGATGAAAGTTTATTTCCTTTGTCGCGAACCTTTACCACTGATTATGAAAGTTTCGGATGGATTTTAATTGAAATGCCCAAAGAGAAGGAAATAGTACTTCCCTTAAATAAAGTTAATGAGCTAGTTACTAACGAAACACTTTTACAAGCCGCAGTTATCGACCCTAAAAAAGTAGCCATCAATTTAAACGGAACAGTTATCGAAGTGCAGCTAGTCTTGACTTTGGTGCAAAAAGCAAATATCCCTAAAAAGGGAGAAATTCTGGAAGTTTTTGTAAAACAATTAAGCAATAATGGCCGAATAGTGATGGTCGGCATTAAGTAAACCAATTTTTTATTTACCAAAATTTATCAAAATGATGAAAAACATTAAATTAGCATTTTTTCTTTTATTGGCTTTAAATAGCATAACCATGGCTCAAAATGTTCCATCTAACATTGATTCTTTGAAAAGGATGGTTGTGGAAGTTGAAAAAAAAATCAACATACAAGAAAAAGAATTAAATCAGTTCCAAGAGAAATTAAACTTTATCCATACAACAGTAATCGAGACCAAGGAAATGGCATACCAGACTGATCGGGAGCTTTGGAAATTGGGGCTTGGTTGGTTTTCCGGTATTGGCGCACTAGCTTTTTCTGTTATTGGTTTTTGGGTTGCCTTCTTTGGTACTACTAAATATTTAGAAAATAAGATTAAGGCAAAGCTCGATGCTCATTTGAATGATGAAAAATGGAGTAAGGCATTGAATACTAAAATACAAAAACATCTTGCAGAGAATGAATTGAAAGAAAAAATTAAAATTTTAGTGATTTCTAACGATGGTGATTCAGAAAAGATTATTAAAAATTATTTTCAAGAAAACAAATTCAATGGGAGCAGGATATTTTACAAACAGGGATCTGATTTGAATTTAAATGAAATTGATTTTGATATCCTTTTTATAAACAATATGGGTAACAAATTCAACCTTCCCCTAATTCAACCCAAGGTCGCACCATTCCTTCCAACAGCCTTTGACGCTTTAATAAATGGAATAAAGAATAGCAAGGAGTTGAAAAAAGCTGCGGTTTTCTATTTCAATGATAATCAGAATAGGTTTCCAGACCACTTGGATAATGGTTTGAATTCTAGCTTCACTAACTCTTTGGCCTCATTATACCACAATTTGCTCGATCTAATGCGATATAAATATATTGTACTTGACAATAAAAATTTTGATTAACACAATCTTCCGATTCACCTCCACATGCCCGGATGTGGCCTGAATATAGTCCGGTTTTATAATCATTAAAATTTAATATTATGGACACTCGCATCAATGTTGTTCTCACACCAGAAACAAAGGATCAGATCCTTCAGGGTATTGCTGCGTTAAAAAACATGATGCCCTTTTTGATCAAACTTTCTGACACTGATCGAAAGGCATTGCAGATGTTGGACGATGGGCGTAAACCATTTACCCAAAAAGCTTATGACTATGCTTCGCGAAACAATGCGATCAATCCTGGAACCGAAATGGTCCTGGCCGGCATGCACGACCTCGACCTCTATACAACCCTCTCGGCAATTGAGAAAGATTTGCTCCAATTGGTCGAGATGGTACGCGACACCAAGCAATTGTCGGGTGCCGAATCTTACGAAATTGCCAGGTTCATCTATATGAAAGCCAAAATGGCATTGAAAATGAAAGAACCCGGCATGCAAACTGTTGTCGATGAGCTTGGCAAACTCTACAAGCAGACACCGGCAGCCCCTTCCGAACCGGCCAAATAAAGACCGGATACGCCAAAAGCCGTCCTTTCCGGGATAAAGGACGGCTTTTCCAACGTTCATAGAGCATTTATTGAAAGCAATATTAAATGTTACACAACATTTGGTTCCGTTATCGCACCAATGAATACAACAACCGTAGCAAATTGGTAAGGCAGCATAGCAAATTGGAGCGTTACCTAGGCAAAACTGGGCAACACCTAAGTAAAAAGGTACAATATCGCATTTAAATTGTGCGATCACCTTTTAAATTGTCGTGTTATCGCCGCAAAACGGTGCGATCTCGAACCATTGGGCTGAATGATTGCACCAATTTGATGGAGTATAGTAATTATCCGATAGATTGATGATATGTCCCGAATTTTTGAATATATTTTTATGAACTCTCTCACTTTTCTCCCTTCTGTCAACTTTGTCCGTTTACAGGTGACATTTGAAGCCATCGAGCCTATTGTTTTGCCGGTGTACAAAGGCTCCGCCTTTCGTGGGTGCCTGGGCGAAACATTAAAAAGCGAAGCTTGTTCCAATCGTGGGCAGCCTTGCGAAAAGTGCACGGAACAATTCGGTTGCCCTTTTTCGCAATTGTACAACAGCTATGTTCCTCCGCAGCACCCCAATCAACGGAAATATCCGAAAAGCCCACACCCCTACATCATCGATCCAATGCCAGGGAACAAAACGGATTTCCAACCTGGCGAAACATTTGGCTTCGTCCTTACCCTGATCGGTCAGGCTGTGGATCATTTGCCCTTAATAATCCGTGCGTTCTATCGGATGGGGGAAAAAGGCATAGGACAAGGGCGCAAACGCTTCCGGCCAATTGGTTTACAAGCACTTGGCCATGATTTAAACTATGGTCTAATCCCCTATTTCGGTCAACCGGACTCGCTTTCGATCCAGAATATTACCGTTCAGGAGCTTACTGACCAAATCACCCTTGACTTCCTAAATCCGTTAAGGCTGAAAGATGAGGGAAACCTTGTGCTTGACCCTCCCGAATTTGATTTTTTTATCCAACGGCTGGCGCAACGGATCGGGTTGCTGGCTCATTTCCATTGTGGTGCACCCTGGCCGGAAGAAGAATTGAAAGCACTTCCAAAAATGAGATGGATAAAAATCGGCAGTTCAAACCTTCAGGAGGTGGATTGGAAACGCTATTCGGGTACACAGGATACCACCATGAATTTTGACGGCCTGATAGGACAGATCACCTGGGAAGGCGATGGGCTCAACGAATGGATGCCGCTTCTCACACTTGGCAGTTTCCTTCATGCCGGATCGACAACCACCTTTGGGATGGGAAAATACAGCATCGTGTATTAATTTGGAGAAAGTAAATGGAATCTGTTGAAATGCCATAGAACCACGGAGTGGTTCAATTTGAATTGAAAATCGGCGATGCCAATAACCCCCGGTGTAGTTTACGGAACCGGCCCTTCGGCTTGCTTCGGCTTCGCTCAGCAACCATCGCTCAGCAACCATCGCTCAGGGACCTGTTACTTAGAGAAGTAAAAGTATCAACTCCAATAAAAGTGGGTTGAACATGAGGTTAACTTATTGATATATAAGATTTATCAGGGTTTTATCTCAAAGTTCATTGACATGTTTGAGCCAAAATAAAACAAAACCAACCAAATGGGAATTGCAGCCCATCTGGTTGGTTAATTGAGCCTTCGGGCGACTAAAATAGTCATAGTCTCACTCAAAGTGAGGCTATGACTAAATCAATCTGTCATTTCGACTTCGCTCAATGACCGACCGTGCTTTATAACAAGAAAGTACCACCAATCAGTACCGTCTATTTTGGGTTGCACTTTCATAGGTGACTGAGCGAAGCCGAAGTCCCGGTTTAAAGGCGAGGTTCAGATTTGATGAAATTCCAAAAGGGCGGATAAACACAAATGGATCCATTATAGAAGGGTGGATACACAGGTCCACCCCTACGATATTGTTTTGCATTTCAAAATCCAACACTGACAGGTCGGCAAGCCGACGCTGTCAGGTTTTGAAACGCTACAAACCTGACAGCGTCGGACGACCTCTCAGCGTTTGTTGTTATTTTGAAATCCTATCGTCGGACGTCCTGTCAGCGTTTGTAGGGGAAATTTGGAAGTGGAATGATGGGCGGCAACCGTCCGCGATCGAATGTTCAAAAAAGCGCCACCCTGATTTCGGACGGTGAGAGAACCCTTTCAATGGAAATGTTGGCGCATTGGGCTGGCAACTGGCAACTGACGGCTGGCTGTTCGTACAAGGATGGTAAATGGTTTTCCAAAAGGAAGTTCCACAACCGGATATTTACAATACCCTTTTGCTCAATCTCCTTTTTTGAGCAGTTGCGTTGCGGCGCATTGTCAATTTGATCTTTTTTGAAATTACTGATTGCGCCGCCTCCAGGGGAGAAGGATGTTTTTCTACAAATATTGCACTCCTATCGGAGTTCCAGACCATGCGAGAAGGATATTTAGAATTTCAAAATTTGGAACTCACCACATACACAATACAATCATAACTCCCATCTACCTATGGACGATCAACTTTTGAACTCAATTTGCAACAACGAAACCCTTTATTCGGCATGGCTCCGCGTAAAGGAGAAAAACACCGCAGGGGGCATCGACTTCCAGACCGTGAACGACTATGCGGTGACGATCGACAAAAACCTCGAAGAGCTTGTGGGCCTGCTCAAATCGGGAAATTATGTGCAACTGCCTTATCGGGAGGCATTTATCCCGAAAAACGAATTCGAGAAACGGCGCCTCGGTTTATTGACCGTAAGCGATAAAATCGTGCAGACCGCTGTCACCAACGTGGTGACTCCCCTCCTCGAACGAAGCTTCCTGAACGTCAGCTATGCGTACCGTGCCAACAAGGGTCCTGTAAAAGCCATCAACCATGTCAGGCACCTCATTGCCAATGAGCATTATACATGGCTAGCTTCTTGCGACATCGACAATTTTTTCGACACGATCCCGCACGACCCATTGTTTGGGAAGCTCTCCGCCTATCTGAAAAGTCCCGGTACGACCGAGCTGATCCGCATGTTCGTAAAAATGGGGCGTGTGGACCGTAACTACAAATGGAAGGAAACCAAAAAAGGGATCCCGCAGGGCGGCGTCATTTCGCCGTTGTTGGCCAACTTCTACCTTTATCCGCTCGATAAACTGATGGTTGACCACGGATATGGTTTTGTGCGGTATGCCGACGATTTTATCATTTTGGGCCGTACCGAAGAAGACGCTAAAAAGGCAATGGCCGAAGCAATCGACCTGCTTTCGAAACATCTGGGACTTGCACTTAACGAAGGTGCTGCGGTAATACCTGTTAGTCAGGGCTTTGAATTTCTCGGCATCTTTTTTAACAACGGCGTGGTTGACCTTTCGGAAAAGAAATTCAACCGGTTGGTCGCAAAAATGGCAGAAGCGGCGGGGATCGGTCAAGGTTTGGTTACCCCAAAACTGAAGGAAACAGTCCAGGGGATTGCCAATTTCTATGCCCGGTTGGTGCCACAGGAAAAACTCGAAAAATTGGATGACGAGATGATGGCGATCCTCCGTTTGCGGTTCGAAACAATCGACAAGGGGAAACACAAGAAGATGGCTTTGTTGGAAGAACTGCGCCATGTTCAATTCCTTTCCGAAACCCACAACATCCACAAGACCGATTATATCCAGGAACATTCCCTTCAATCAAAGGCGATTGCGAATGTCAAAAAGGAAAAACGCCCGTTAAAGACCAAAACGCTCAAAAGCAAGGAAGCGGTTTTGGCGCGCAAACACGAATTCCAGAAACTCGAAGCTTCGGGTTTCGACCTTGCGATCACGCAACCAGGAACCATGATCGGGAAAACCGACAAAAATGTAGTGGTCCGCAAAAATGGGAATATCTTAAAGCAGATTGCCTTCATCAACCTCAGGAACATCACCATTTTATCCGAAGGGGTAAGCCTTTCGTCCAATCTCGTGCAAGCGTGTGCCGAAAACAAGATCTCCATCGATTTTCTGGGGAAAGACGGAATGCCCTATGCTATGCTTGTCAATCCATCATTCTTCGAATCACAAACAGGTGTTGCACAACTCGATGCATACAAAAATGAGAAAGGGTTTATGATGGTCCGCAATTTCGTTTTTGGGAAAATCAACAACCAGGCCAACCTGCTCAGGTATTATGGGAAGTACTATTTAAAACGGAACGAGAAGTTCAGGGGCATGTTCCCAAAATTCATGGCAAGCATGGACAAACACGCGGTTGCTTCAATGGAGCTGAAGCACGATGGCGATCTCGACGCGTTCAGGCTGAAGATGTTCGCCATCGAAGGCCAGGCTTCTGCCGATTACTGGGAGATGGTGGAGGTCCTCGTAAAACAGAAATCGACCTTTCAAGGGAGGGAACGGCAAGGGGCTACCGACCTGTTCAACTGCATGTTGAATTATGGTTATGGCATCCTCTATGCCAGGGTGACCGAGGCGATTATCCTCGCAAGGCTGAACCCATGCCTAAGCTATCTTCACAAACCGGAAGGAAACCGCCCTTCGTTGGTTTTCGACCTGATCGAAGAGTTCAGGCAACAAGCCGTTGACCGTGTAATTATTGCCCTTGTGATGAAAAGCAAGAACCTGAAATCGGTGAACGGCCTCCTTGACGAAAAGACCCGCAAATTGGTGGCACACAAAGTGATCGACCGGGTCAATACGATGGAAGTTTTCCGCAAACGGGAGATGCGTTTCCACGAGATCATTCAACACCAGGCCAATGCCCTTGTGAAATACCTCGATGGTTCGGCAAAGAAGTACAAACCCTATATGCCAAAATGGTAAGGGCAAGGGGAAAATGGAGAACGGAGAAGGGAGAACGGAGAACGAAAAAAGGAAAAGAGAACGATTTGAAAATGAGTTAATTTGAAAATTTGAAAATGATTGGGTCATTGCACGTCTCAAATATTTCTATATATTTCCAAGTATTTCTATCTATTTCTAATTATTTCCATCTATTTCCAATTATTTCAACTTATTTCTATGTCTTTCAAGTTATTTCCAATTATTTCAACCTTTTTCCATGAAACAGTTTATTGTAGTTTCTTACGACATTGCCGACAACCGCAGGCGGCACAAGATTGCCAAAGTTTTGGAACAGCACGGGATCCGCTGCAACGAAAGCGTTTTCGAGTGCCTGCTCACCGAGGCGAAGATCAAGAAAATGCAGGCCCGGATCCTCAAATTGGCCGATGAAGATGAGGACATTGTTTTGTATTATTTCCTATGCTTGCCGTGTGTGATGAAACGCGAAAGTATCGGGAAAAAGACCGGTTTTGCCCCCGAGCTTGTAATGGTCTGATGCGCTAGTGATCGTCTCACTCCCAGTGAGGCTATCACTAAATGTTAAAACTTCTTGCGAACTTTTCGAAAATTAGCATTTAATTGTATTACAGGTATTTACGATCAATATCGTGTTTTTATCACTTGAAAGGAAGCCTGAATTTTTTCGCAAATGGTACAAAAAACCGGTGAAGCCGAAGTTCTTGCGAAAAATGGACTTTTACGGTTTTATAACCCTTTGATAATCAATAGGCAAAAAAGGGATAAAAAGCCCTTTTTTCGCAAATGCCATTTTATGGGGATTCTGCAAACCATTTGCGAACTTTTTTTTGAGGTTAAACGATTGTTTGACTGAAATTTGTGTAAAAATAAAAATTCAAAAGCCTAAAAAATGGCCCGCAAAACAAACCATTTGCGAACTTTTTTCAATAAACCTTGTAATGTGTTGATAGATTGTCGTATATTGCGCCTTATTTATTGGGAATTGGGTTGGGAGTTTGTTGTAAAGTGTTGATGATTATGGTATTCCAATAGGTTAGAGCCTTCGGGCGACTGAGAC
>Ga0209083_1001285_pt1 | contig 29608 bp, 25 predicted proteins | sample AM7aDNAmetaG_FD_184132 | JGI IMG/M metagenome (GOLD analysis project Ga0209083, IMG submission 184132) | Freshwater microbial communities from Finland to study Microbial Dark Matter (Phase II) - AM7a DNA metaG (SPAdes) (version 3) | ecosystem: Environmental > Aquatic > Freshwater > Lake ...
GATCGCGCCGAATCCAACCAATGGCTGGATGTTTACCGGCTGGAGCGACGGCACAACGAAAAATCCCCGCACGATCTCAGTGTTGCCGACCAATGCAACCTATACGGCCAACTTTACCAATGCGCTGGCAACAGTCCAGACGCCGACGATCACTCCGGCCGGCGGCACGTTCACGAATGGGGTCCTGGTAACGCTGAGTTGCGCCACTACCGGGGCCACGATTCACTACACCACGAATGGCATCGCTCCGACCAGTCTCTCGACCGTCTATCTCAAGAAAGCCTTCCTGCTGACCCGGACCACCACGCTCCAAGCCAAAGCCTTCAAGATCAACCTGGCCGATAGCGCCACCACCAATGCGTTGCTCACCATCATCATCCCGCCCGCCCCGACCATCGCCACCTCCTCCCTCCCGATCGCGACCACCAATCAACAATACACAGCAACACTCGCGGTCACGGCTGGAACCGGCGTGGCTCCCTTCCAGTGGTTCTGGTCGGCGCCGAATGGGTTCACACTTCCCGCCGGCCTGGCGATCAACAAAAAGACGGGCATCATTTCGGGCAAGCCGACGACGGCCGGCGTGTTCACCATCACGGTTCAAGCCATGGACGCGCGGTTGCAGACCGGCACGCGAACTCTCATTCTCCAGGTCAACTAACCAAGCCGCCTGCTGGTCCCCAAATCCTCGGCTAAGATTTTTTTCGGTGCGAACGGCGGGCTCGGGCCTTCGCCACGCCGGAGCGGCTACGTCCGCGCAGGCGGGACAGCCCGCCGGGGAAAATCCGAGGTAGGGAAGCGGTGTCCCAACCGCGCCGTCTGGGCCGACCCGACCCACCGGGAGTTATCGATACACTGTAGTTCTGGCACAGAACGTGGGGGTCTTCGTTTTGTTGAGGAAATCAACCGGTTTGAAAGATTACCCGTGGATTTGGGTGGTCGCTAAAATTTTTTCTTGATTGCCGCCCAGACCGACTGCGCGCGCAGGCTGGGATCTTCCCGCTGTTCGATCGCCATTGAGAAATTCCAGTGCTGCCAGCCGTAGTCCAACATCAGGTCGGTCGTCCGCGACCAGTACCGCGTGTTGAGGTCATTGAACAGATACTCGCCCACGCTGAAAAATAGCGAGTCCTTCAATACCGTCACGGCTTTGGAGGCGCCCATCACCACCTGGTCGCCCGTTTTTTCGAGCTGATGCGTGTGGGCCAGATTCAGATTCACGGTCGCCCATTGTTTATTCAGCCAACTGGTCAGATACGTGCTGTCCGGATTCATCATGGGAAACCCATCCTTGCCGGACGGAAGCAGCTTTTCGCCAACGGAATTTCCCGAGTAAAAATCTCCCAGCACCGACGGATACCGCACGCCTTGCTCCAGCGCCACAGTCCCCACCCGCACCATTCCCGCCGCGGCATCCGGAGTCGGCTCGGCGGCATACAGCGTGCTCAGTTTGGATTGCAATTGTATTTCCAGCGGATTCCCCCCCACCGGCACATTGACTTTAAATGTTTGATCCGGCACCGGCAGATTGTCCGCCGCCCACGCGCCGCCCGCCACAATGGCGCTCACAGCCCAAACAATCATCCAGATGGAAGAAGGAAATTTCATGTTTTTTGTTGCGGCAAAAGCCGATACTCCACCGCACGGAGATAAATCGGCTCCAGCGGCAAGCGGTGCGTCGGGGGCTGCCCCAACCGACCGAGAATGGTCGCGGACGGAAAAATCGGCTGGTCGCAAACCACCCCGAGCGGACGCAGCACTTCGGCATACCGGCCGATCTCGGCACTGACAAACCAGGTCGGCTCCCGCAACTCACCGGCCAACGATTCCACCGTGCCAATCCGGCACTCGCCCATGGGCTGGCCTGCGCGGTCGTACCGGGCGAAGTAGATCTCGCCGCGCCGGGCATCGCCGATGACACAGATCTGCCGACACTGGTCTGGCAGTTGCGGCAAGGCCGTCAATGCCAGCGCCGCAAAACTGCTCACAGCGCAAATCGGCACCGATCGAGGCAGGGCCAAACCTTTGGCAGCCGCGAGGCCGGCCCGGATGCCGGTAAAGGATCCGGGGCCGACCCCCACCACCAACCGATCAAACCGATCCAGATGCAGTCGCAGAATGGCATCAAACAAGCCATCGCGTCCGAAATGCTCTTCGGCAATCGGCCGGTCATCATCGAGGAGCGCCACGGCGCCCTGAACGGTCGAGGTATCGATGGCCAGCGTAATCATGTGACCTCGATTTGCCGGGTCTGTTCGTCAATGGCAGTCAGGCGAATCCGCTTCGTCCGGGCCGGCAAGAGCGCCTCAATGCGTTCCGCCCATTCGATGACGGTAATGCCAGGGCCTCCGAAATAATCTTCGATCCCAATGGCCACCGCGGCAGCCGGCGACTCCAGTCGGTATAAATCAACGTGCGCCAGGGGCCACCGGCCGCCCGAATATTCGTGGATCAGGGTAAACGTCGGACTAGTCACGGCGTGCGCGATGCCGAGGCCGGCGGCGATGCCTTTGACGAGGCAGGTCTTGCCTGCACCCAGGTCGCCAATTAACGCGAGCACATCCCCGGGCTGGAGTGTTGCGGCCAGTTGCCGGCCGAACGCCAGAGTCTCAGCGGCGCTGTGGGAAATGATCATCATCGCTCAGTCATTCCCTTGCGCCCCTTGAACGGAGACTTTTCCCCAAGAACACGATACCAAACTTCCAGCCCTGCGTTCTGACCGTCTAAAAAACCAAATTCCTCATCCTGCGGAGCGAAACAGTAAGTGTTGAAGCGGCAAAGCATTCCGCTACGGAAGCCCTCATCAAACTTCTTGAGGTAGATGGCACGTTCGGCAGGATTGCCATCGAACGGTGTTGTCCGTGGGAGTGGAACCGATAACCGCATGATAAACCACCAACCAGACGCACAGTAGAGACCAATGCCTAACATGTTCACAATTGCAATTCGTATCCAAGAACCGCACGACCCCCACACAAGTGTGCTTATCAGCGTGATGATAATTCCAAGCCAAATCAGCCCCGAGTAAGCCACGCCCGAACGTGACAGAGCGATCGCTGGCCAGACAACAATTGTCGGCGAAGCTGCATCGTAGCCAGTCGAGTAGTACCACCAAAGAAAGATGCCAAGACTTGTGGCCTGCGTCATGATAGCGACGAGCACAAAAGTCAGAGTTCTAGAACGCTTCATGGGCGGAAATGATCATAACCTTGTTCTGTTAGAGGCTGGCCGTCGATAAACACACCGGGCTGGGCGATAACGCGGCCAATTTCAAAGAATTTTTTTCGGAGCGAGACGGCCGCCCGTGCGCTGACGGTGAACAGCAATTCAAAATCTTCACCGTCGGTCAACGCCGCGTGTAGGGAAACGGTCCGCGGTACTTGCCGGGCAACGAGATCGACCCCCACGCGGCTGGATTCCGCCAGTCGGTGCAAGTCGCTGGCGAGCCCGTCACTGAGGTCGAGCATGGCGTGGATCTGGCAATGATCGGTCAGCCAGCGGGCTTCCCGGATGCGCGGCGTGAAACGCAGGTGCTTGCCCGCCCTTGAGCCGCCTAATTTGCCGGTCACAAACACCCGGTCGCCCGGTCGGGCGCCGGACCGCAGTGTGAGCCGGCGCCGCTCGACTTCGCCGATCAAGGCGATCACAACGAACTGTTCCCCCCGGACATGCGTGGTATCGCCGCCCACGATCTCACAGCCGAACGGCCGGGCCACGGCCATCATCCCGGCATAGAGATCGCGAACATAGCGGACGGGCGTGGTCGTGCGCAGGCCCAGGCTCACCACCGCCCACCGGGGTTGGCCGCTCATTGCCGCAATATCACTCAGATTCCGCGCCATCGCTTTCCAGCCGACTTGGCGCGCGGGCGTCGTGGGCAAAAAATGCACTCCCTCCACCACCGGGTCGCAGGTGTAGAGCAGCCGCACCCCCGGTTTTCCGCCGGGCAAGACGGCGCAATCATCGCCAATATACCGGCTCCGGAGCTGCCGCCGGAGTTGCGCAATGAGGCCAAATTCGCCGAGGTCGCGGATGGTTTTCATGGGTGACTGCGCTGATAGAAAATCTGCAGGATCATGGTGGCATTGAACAGCGCGTGCATCGTGATCGGGGCGACGAGCGACCCGGTCAGCTCATAGGCCAGACCGAGCCCCAGCGCAAAGACAAACAACGGCAGGAACGAGGGCGCATGCCAATGGCTGAGGGCAAAGACCGCCGCCACCAACAGCCAGGCCGGCCCAAGGCCGAACCGTTGTTTCAAGACCGGATAGGCAAACCCGCGAAACAAAAATTCTTCGAAGACCGGCGCCACCGAAATGGCAAAAAGCAGCAGCGTGACCAGCAGGAACGGCGAGCGAATATTGAGGAATAAGTCGATGATCGGCTGGTCGGCAATCGAGATGTGAAACAGCCGGCAAAAGGCATTGGTGGCGAAGATGATGGCCCCCACTGGTGGGAGGCTCGCCAGACAGAACAACACCCCCCACCCAGCGGCCACCCCGAGCGGCATGGCGTCGAGCCCAAGGGCCGGCCGGAGAAGGATCCGGCACCTGCGGAAATACACCACAAATCCCGCCAAAACACCGACGCGGAGGAGAAGTTCAGCTGGCAAAACGATGGCCGCAAGTTTGAAGACATTTTTGGTGTGCTGGAGCGTGGCCAACAGCGCGTAACAGCCATTGACCAGCACGATCAAGCCGGCCAACAGGAGCACGCTGATCAACAAGGCGCGCCCCCCCCACGGCTTGGGCGGGACCCGATAGTTCGGGGCCGGCAAAAACCGCGCGATAATTACCGCGTCACAGATCAAACCGAGGACGACGACGATCGTCCCCGCCAAGACCAGTGGAGAAATTTTGAATGGAAATGGCATGGGCACTGTCGAAACAAGCGGAAACATTCGGCCATCCGCCGGGCAAAAGCAACCCATTTTCCAATTCGGTTGCCACTTGCAAAGTGGCTGTTGTTCCTGTATGAGTGATCAATTAATTTACAACCAACGAGGAATCAAACCATGAAGCGTCTGTTATTCGTAATGCTGATTATTGCCGCTGCCAGCCTGACCGCCGGTGCCGCGGATCAACCCACCCAGCCCGAAGCTGCAAAAACCAACACCAACGGCACCCCCAAGATTCAATTTGATAAAATGGTGTTCGATTTTGGCTCCACCTCCCTTGTTCAGCAATTGACCGGCACATTCATTGTCACCAATGCCGGTCAGGCCCTGCTGACGCTTGGGAAACCCACCACTTCCTGCGGCTGCACCGTGGCCGCCCTGAAGATCGACAAGCTCGCGCCCGGTGAAAAGACGGAGCTGGGCTTCACCATGCAGGTCGGCAACATTCCGCGCGGCCACGCCGAGAAGGTCATCAACGTGCCCTCCAATGACACCAGTCTCCCCAGTGCCAAGTTGACCGTGAAAGCGGACATTGTGCCAGTTTTTGATTACACCCCCCAGGTTTTGGACGTGGGCAACCTGCACATCGGCGCCACAACCAATCTTCTGGTCCAGATTAAACGCACGGACGGGAAACCGCTGGGCATCAACCTTGTCGAGTCAAAAGCGACCTTTATCCATCCGACCACCACCCCCGTCAGCGGCACATCCAACGCCGTGGAAGTCCGTGTGGAAGTGGTCGCGGATGGCACCCCGCGCCGGTTCAATGACGTCATCAATGTTCTGGGTGAAGCCGGTGGCCGACCCTTGTTGATGATTCCGGTGGGCGGACGGATCGTGGGGGATGTCGTCATTCAACCTCCGTCGTTGGTGTGGGGAATTCCCGATCCGGAAAATTTCCCCGGCCCGCAGGGCGCCGCCGCGGCCACGCGGAATGTGCTGGTCAGCCCGGGCGCAATCGATCAGCGGCTCGTGCTCAGCAACTTGACCTCTTCCATTCCGGAAGTCAAAGTGACCATCGCCCCATCGGAAGACGGCAAAGCCTTTAAAATCACCGCTGTCATCGATAAAGTCCCGAAGGAAACCGTGAATGGCACCATTCGACTCGAAACCAACCTCCAACGGCAACCCGTCGTTGAGATTCCGGTCGCCATCAACGTTTTCCGGCGAAACTAACACGCAGGCATGGTGCGCACGATCCTGCGGGCATTATTGATTGCCCTTATTGGGGCGGTATTTGGTTTGCTCCACAATGCCGTTTCAGGGCATCATATTCCGTATTTTGCCCCAACCAAGGTCGCGCCCATGCCGTCAGACTTCATCCCCGTGGACGAAGCTGGCCAATTCTGGCTTGCCAGCAGCGGTTTTTTCCTGGATGCGCGCGCGCCGGCCGACTATGCCGCCGGCCATATTACCGGCGCCTACAACCTGCCGGTCGAAGCATTCGACGCCCGTTACCCCAAAGTGGCCAACATGCTCACACTCGAAACACGGCTGGTGGTCTACTGCGACGGCTTAAAATGTGACTTGAGCCACGATCTCACCATTCGCCTGCGTCAACTGGGCTACAAAAACGTCCGCATCCTTCAGAACGGCTGGACCGAGTGGCGGGCCGCCGGCTTTTCGACCTCCACCGGCAATCAGCCATGAAATTCTCAAAAATTTTCCGGTATCTACGTTGGACCGGTGGCGGCGCGGTCTGGGTGGCCGGTGGATTGGCGATTTGGCGGCAGCAGGACCGGCTCGTCAAAATTGTAACCGATTACCGTCAACTGCCAGATGCCCTGATTCATCCCGCAGCCATCGTGTTGCCGGGATTGATTGTTTTGGCTGCCGGTCTGTTGCTGGCAGGCTTTTTCGTCCAGTTCATCCTGCGGCTGGCCATTGGCGGAATCTTTGTGGTTGCCGGGGCAATGAAGCTGTGGGAGCCCGCCCTCTTCGCCAAGGATTTGGCCAATTTTCGGATTTTGCCGGATCAACTGGTCAATCTGGTCGCCATTACAGTCCCGTGGATCGAAGTTCTGGCCGGTGGCCTGTTAATCATCGGCGGATTCAAAAAACCGAGCGCCCTTTTGATTACCGCGATGCTGGTCATTTTTTTAATCTTTATTGGCCAGGCAGTGTACCGGCATCTGAACATTAATTGCGGCTGTTTCGGAACACTCGAAGCCAACAAAGTCGGCTGGACAGCTTTGGCCAAAGATGGGGTCCTGCTGCTCGTGGCCGCGTGGCTAACCTGGCGAATCGAGGAGGGCATCCTCTGAATCGAAAAGCTGTCAACACACCAGCCGCCCCCCAGGCGGTCGGCCCTTACTCCCAAGCCATCTGGGCGGGCGACTTTTTGTTCTGCGCTGGTCAGATCCCGCTCGATCCTGCCACCGGAACGATGGTGACGGGCGGAGTCGTCGAGCAAACTGCACGCGTGTTGGAAAACATTCGCGGCCTGATCGAGTCACAGGATTTAACTCTCGCCAATGTAATCAAAACGACCGTATTCCTCGCGGACATGAATCATTTTGCCGCCATGAATGAAGTCTACGCAAAATACTTTTCTGGCACCGGTCCGGCCCGGTCCACCATCCAGGTCGCCCGCCTCCCCAAAGACGCGCTGGTCGAAATCGAGGCCATCGCCGCCCGTTAGCCGCGCGATGACAACCGGCCAGATCTCCAAGCTGGACGGCCGGTGACTCTGATCAAACGAATCTCCATGACCCAAACTCGTAGCGCTGAATGGGCAGCGGGTTGGTTCGGGTAATTTGTGTGCCGGTTGTCGGCCCCCACGCGAGTCGGATCCACGTGGCAACGCCGGCTTCATAAGCGTAGGTCTCGCCGTCGTCCTCGAACAGTGCGCCGGTTGCGTTGTCGGGTCCATAGACCGTCGGCGTGATCTGGAACACGGTAGCCGCGGTGATGTGCTGAACCGGCTCCGCCAATGGCAGCACCGTCCCGGCGCGCACAAACAGCGGAATGTAGGTCAGCGGCGCCGGAACCGTAATCCGCGTGCCGCCTGCATAGTGTTGGCCGGTCTGAAAGTCGTACCAACTGCCGCGCGGCAGATAGAGGCTCCGTTCCGTCTGCCCCGGCGCCACCGGTGCTGCCAGCAGCGAATCGCCGATCAGAAATTGGTCGTCAATCTCCCACCCCGCGTGGTCGTCCGGATCGTCCAGTACCAGCGCGCGAAACGGCGGTCGGCCGGTCTGCCAGTACCGCGCAAATGCGGCATAGAGATACGGCAGCAAGCTCATCCGTAATTGCAACGCTTGACGGACCAGGTCGGTCGCCTGCTTCACTGCCGACCCCGGCAAATTCTCATTCTGCTCCCAGGGCGGATTCTTGATGTACCACGCGTTAACCAACGCCTGGGGCGACAACGCAACGGCTTGGATCCGCCGCACAAGATCTTCAACCGAAACAGCATGCCGGACTTCCGGACACCAGAGCAAGCCGGTGAAGCCGGCGTTGACCACGCCCCGGAGAAAATCACGAAAATCGTAGAGATCGCTGTAGAGCACGAACGGCAACCCGGCCGCGAGCGCCTGCGAGGAGCGCACCTGCGAGAAGTGCCGGCGGTTGTGCCGGCGAAACACGGCGTCGATCACCTGCTGATACCGCACGCCAATCAGCGAGTGCATCTGCTCCCCGTCCGCGCCGCTGGGAAATTGCGTCCACTCGGGGAACGACCACGCCGAGGCGATGAAATCACTGTTGTCACACTCATCCAGTTTGAAACCGGCCACGCCCCGGGCCACCAACGCCCGATCGTGGTGTTCCGCAAAAATTCGCGGCGCTTCGGTCGTCAGAAAATCCGGCACCAGTCCATCCATGGCCAACTCGTCGCCACAGTGCGGCCGAATCGCCGCTGCGATGGGCGCCGCGGGATGGACGAACGCGTGTTCCCACAAGTTGAGCCGGTACCCGAGGCTGCGCATCTTCGCGATGAGGCCATCCGGTTCTGGAAACCGTTCCGGTGACCATTGGAATGTGCAGGGATACGACTGCGAGTGCCACCCCGGTTCCAGTCCCAACACATCGAAGGGCAATTGGTTCTGGCGGAGTCGTTCCGCCAGCGCGACCACCTCGGCCGCTGTGCTCTGGCCGTGACAACGATACCACCCCCCGAGCCCCCACAGCGGCGGTACGCAACCGCCTCCTGAAAATAAATTGTAACGTTGCACCGCGGTGCCGATGTCCGGACCGCCAAACAGATAGAGATCCACACCGTGCGCCACGGGGATTTCCACGACCACGCGATTTCCAATGGCCCGGAGCTTGTAGAGTTCGGCCGTGCTCTCGGCAATCGCCAACTGCTGTTTTGCCTGCACCCGCGCTTCCATCGCGCTGACCGGTGCGTGCGTCCCGCAGTAAAAGCTGGCGTACCGGCTCGTGTCCACCAGCACACCGTAACCGGCCGTTGAGACATAGAACGGCACGGGCGCATGGGAATCGCCGGTGTCGGCGACCGGATCGCTGTTCACGCGCAGCGTCTTCTTCCGGCCCGTTTGCAAATGGGATTTTAATTGCAGGCCCAGTCCGTAGATTCCTTCCGCGCGACCGAGCGGCAACGTCACCACACAGCCGCGCGCGGATTCACGGAACTGGATCTGGTCCGCCAGGATCGGCGCTGTGCCAATGGCCGGCAACGCTGCCAGCGCCGCGCGCCGCACGGTTGATTGGCGCACGCTGACGGGCGTAATTGCTTCGGGTGTGCCACATCGCAACCGCCACACGCCGGGCGCGATCATTTCTAGAATTGGTAAATCAGTTTGCATTTTCTTGAATCTGTTTGAGCGCCCATTCGGCCTGGCCACGGCCATAGGGATGGGGGTCGTTGTCGCGAAGTTCCTGGAGGGCCGGCAAAACCGCGCGGGCCCCGAGGGCGGCAAGGGAAATGGCGGCCATCATGCGGATGCGGACACTGCCATCGTACAAAAGCTTGGCGAGTTCGGGAGCCACGCTCTGATCGCCTTGAATGCCGCAACACCAGATAAAGGTGAGCCGCAACGCCGGGTCCCCAACCCGGGCATAGGTGCCGAAGAGCTTGGCAACCGGCAGCTGCTGCCGCTCGGCCAGGGCGATCAGGGCATAGGTCAGCAAGTCGGGCGCGCCCAGTTGCCCATAACCAGACTTGGCGTCCGGCGTGACCATCTGCAACAGGGCATCCACTGGAACATTGAGTTCAGGCCGCTTGGCGAGGATCTCGACGGCGGCTTTGCGACCTGCCTCATCCCGGCTCGCCAGGGCCGTTTCGATTCTGGCAACATCCGGAGCGGCAATGGCATCGAGGAGCTGCTCGGCTTCCGATACTTCCGGGACCACCACCTTGGGTAACGCCTTGGCAGGTTTACCATCGAAAGACAATTGCCCTAATTTCGCCGGTGACTGAAAGTGCGCGGCCGGCGCGAGCAGGAACATGGCGTCCTTCAGCGCCGCATGATAGAGGTCAACGCCCGAGGCATCCGCGTCATTGGCGCACAAATCAAACCCGATCGAATCCAGATCCGGATGGGCTTGCCAGTTGGGGAACAGCGCCTTGGGAATTTTGATCTCGATGGTGTAACCCCAAGGCCGCAGCCGACTGGCCGCCACCACACCCGGACATTGTTCCTTGTGCCAGACAAAAGTCTGCTTGAAACGGGGGTTCACGAAGGCCGGAACAAAGATGAGCTGGCGAACATTCTCATTGGTTTTGGCGGCAAACCGCGATGCTGGATCGTTGGCATCAATGAACACCTCCAAGTCATCGCCGCTAAAGGCGTTCGCCGGTCCGGCATCGTTGATCAGGATCTGGTCATGGACTTCGGCGAAAACATAAAGATTTTCCGGATCGACCGCACACCACGCTTTGAGCGACAAGTCTTTCGGTCCCGTAAAACTGCCCCGCTCGTCAAAGTGAAAGGTCGTGTGGGCCGCATCGTTGGCGAAAGTAGCGGAGGCATCCAGATCCCCCAGGCAAGCTGCCCAGTCGTCAGACTGACCGTCGATCTTGATTGCATTCTCGGGCACGCGAAAGCCGTGGCACGTCGGCCGGTCCGCCGCGTTCCCCGCTGCCGTCAGGGCCGAAAACAGCAGGATGCAAATAACACTACCCAGGCGGCAATTGTTGAGACGGAGTCTTGCTGAGGTCGAAGGATTCATGCGATTCAGCTTTGGCTTGGCCACATTATCGTGCGCTCCGCCCGTGTTTCCAGACAGGAATTCCAGTCTTCATTGCGTTTAATCATGACGAAGTTTCCAATTCATTTCTAGCAGCACCCGGCACTTGCCCGGGAGCAAACCAAGGGCGGACCGTGGGATTGACGACATGCTCCGGCCAAGTGCCGCGCATGACATCGATGACGGCTTGGGAGGCGCGGCGCCGGCAGTCGGCAGCCGCTTCGTCCGAAACCGCCGCCACATGTGGCGTCAAGAACACATTCTCGAGTTTGAACAGCGGGTGGCCGGTCGGAAAACCGTCTTCGCCAAAAACGTTGACGATGCCGAAAACATCCAACGCTGCATAGCGAATGATGCCTGCCTTGAGTGCCACCGCCAGATCGTCCTCGTTGGCCAGCTCGCCGCGCCCGGTGTTGACCAGGACCGCCGTGCGTTTCATCTTTCTGAACTCCGGCATGGCGAGCATGCCACGCGTCCGGGGCAGCAGGGGGCACAGCGGACAGAGGTAATCCGATTCAGCAAGCAGGGTGTCGAGGTCCGCACCGGTAATCCCCTCCCGCGCCGCCAGTTCCGGCGTCAGGTCCGGATCATGGGCGAGCACCCGCAAGCCGAATGCCCGGCAACGTCTGGCGACGGCGCGCCCGATCAGGCCGAAGCCGATGATCCCCACCGTTTGCACACTGAGCCGGTGCAGATTCGGCAGGCTTGCCGATCGCCGTCCTTGACGCATTTCGTGGTCCAGAAACTTGAGTTGCCGCGCCGCCGTCAGCAACAGCGCCAGAGTATGATCCGCCACTTCCTCAGTAAAAACGTTCGGCAGATTATTAACGATGATGCCCTGCCGCGTGGCCGCATCGAGGTCAATTTTGTCCACACCGGTCCCGATCCGCGAAATGATCTTGCACCGTGTCAGGGCCGCGATCACAGGACCGCGGAGGTAGGCCGAAACAATCAGGATGGCGTCGGCGTCACCGCAGGCAGCCAGGACTTCGGCGTCGGTGGCGCCCTCGACCTCGATGAGTTTCGCATCGAGAGTCGCCAGCAGCGAGCGCTCCGATTCGTCCATCGGCATGGTCCGGGCATTCAGGCGCACGACGCGGGGAGATGGGCAGATTGGCATGCAGTTCTCTTCGCCCGCTATTTCGAGTAGCGAATCCGCCGGCCCGCTTTGCCGGCTGTGACGGCGAACGGCGATTTCGGCGCCGATTTCGCGTCCAGGCCGGCCCGGATGGCGGCGATGCCTTTGCGGGTGGCATCCCACATCGAGACCACGTCGGCAGCGCACCAGAACACCCGCATCCCCCGGTCGCGCCAATAGCGCACCCAGGTCGGATCGCCGCCGGCAATGCCGGGCAGAACGCGGTGCTTTTCGCAGGCGGCAATGATGGTGTCCACCGCCTTGAGATACCGCGGATTGTCGAGCTCGCCAGGAATGCCCATGCCAATGGAAAGATCATCATTGCCGACGATGGCCATGTCGATTCCGGGCACCGACAAAATGTTATCAACCTCCGCGAGCGCTTCGGCAGTCTCAATCTGGATGCCGACCACAAGCTGTTCGTTGACGTAGGCAATCTGCTCCGTCACCTTGGGCCAGCCCAGGTATCGGCCGACCGGGCAGGTGCTGCCGCCGAGGCCGCGCTGTCCCAGCGGTGGGTATTTGACCGTGTTGACGACCAGTTCGGCATCGGCCCGCGTGCGGATGCGGGGTACCATGATGCAGTCCGGCGCCTGATCCAACATCCGGTTAAACTCGTGGTAACTGTGGTCGGCCACGCGCACCATTGAGGGGATTCCCAGGGCGCGGCAGAGCCGGAGGTGTTCGAGGATGGTTTCGCTATTCAGCGCCGTGTGTTCACGGTCGATCATGACAATGTCGTAACCACAGTCGTGATACATCTCCACGGCACTGCCCGAACGACAGTCCATAATGCAGCCCACCAGCAGCAGGTCGCCATTTTTGACGCGCTGTTTCAGGAGTCCAGTGCAACCTTTCATAACAATTTCCTTTCAGTAGTCAGATGATCGAGCAAGCGTTGCACCGGGTCTTCTTCTCCACCAATCCGTTAAAGGCCCGGCACATAGCCCTGACCGAACTGCGCGGTCATCGGCTGTTTAAATTGTTCGCCAAACGGCATCCACGACGTCGTCCCGCCGTCCACAATCAGGGTTTGGCCCACGATGTAGCGGGCGGCGTCCGACGCCAGAAACAACGCGACATTCGCGATGTCGTCCGGCGTGCCGGCGAAACCGCAGGGAATTCCCGCGCCGCAATCCGCGATCGCCTGATCCACATCGATCCCCGGTTGGGATTGAAAATGATTGGGGACCGGCACAGCGCCGGGGGCAATGGCATTCACGCGCACACCGCGCGGCGCCAGTTCGATGGCGAGCTGCCGCGTGAAAGCAACGATCGCACCGCGCGTGCCAGCATACACCGAGTGCTCGGTATAGCCTTCGTAGGCATGAATGGACGAGATGTTGATCACCCCGCCGCGGCTCTTCACCAGTTCCGGCAGCAGCGCCTGCGTCAGAAAAAATGGCGCCCGGACATTGACGTGGTACAACTGGTCGAACTGCTCCGCCGTGACCTTTTCGAGTGGCCGGTTCATTGTGACACCGGCGTTGTTCACCAGCACATCGAGTCCGCCCAAAAACGCCACCGCAGCCGCCGCCAGGCGCGGCAACGGCGCCACTTCAGCAAAGTCCGCCTGGAATGCCGCCGCCGTTCCGCCGCCGGCCACAATCTCTTGGACCACTCCTTCGGCGCCCGCGGCGCTGTGCGAGTAATGCACGGCCACCGCCGCGCCCGCGCGTGCGAAAGCGAGCGCCATGCCCCTCCCAATTCCCGTGCCGGCGCCGGTCACCAAGACGCGTTTACTGCGAAGATCAGTCGCATTCATGTGTGTTCCTCAAGGAGCCATTGCGCCGCCCGTGTTTCCAGGCAGGAATGACAGTCTTCATAGCGTTTAATCATGGCAGTTCTTTCGATTCATTTCTAACCCGGCAGCACCGGATCAAATCGGCCCAATTCGTTTTCGGAATTGTGTCCTTATCCTATTTCTAAATCTCGGCGGCCGAGGACACCCAATTTCCGTCAGCAACTCGCCGCCGAACGCGTCGGCCTGCCAGGACAAGGAGGCCCGCGTCAGCGGCTGGCCGGCAAACACGTCCACAACGGCGCGGATGGCGTCCAACTGGAAATCCTGATGGCTGTCGAATTTGATCTTCACGGTTTCTTGCGGCGCTTGGCGAGTTTCTTGACCGCCTGCTCAAAATCCACATTCGGCTGTTCCGCTTCGGCGGCCAGTTGCTTCCGGCGGAACTTCGCGAACTGCGCATGCGCCAGTTCTTCCGCGAGTTGATGCGAGACTTTCCCCATGCCCTGCAAAATCTCCCGGTCGTTCACCCGCAGAAAATCATCGAGCTTCCGCCGCCAATCGCGCATGTACATTTCTTTGTGTGTGCGCGCCTGAAGCTCCGCAAAATCCAGATACTGCGACACAATCAAGTTCAGCAACTCCAACTCTTCCGGATTTAGGTAGTTCTTCGCCACTGTCACTTCCGCCTTTTGGATGCGCCCGCCCTTCCACGCAGTCAGCCCCATGTTCGGCTTCGCCGCATCCGCCCGCTCGGCGATCAATTCCGCCGCCGTGCGGCCATGCACCCCATAGTGCAGCTTGTTTTGCACCGTGGCGAAGAAATCGTAGGAAATCTCCGCCTTGGGATCGTAGTCCGCCGCCGTCGCATAAATATCCAGAATCTTCCGATAGAAATTCTTCTCCGACGCCCGGATGTCCCGGATCCGCGCCAGCAACTCATCGAAGTACGCGGTTTTGCCCGCTTTTAACCGCTCATCGTCCATCGTGAACCCCTTCACGATGTATTCGCGCAACCGCTGCGTCGCCCAAATCCGGAACTGCGTACCCCGGTGCGATTTCACCCGGTAACCAACAGAAATGATCACGTCCAAGTTGTAGAATTTGGTTGCGTACTTCTTACTGTCGGCGGCAGTTGTTAAGAAATCCTTAATAACTGAACCCGCTTGCAACTCCCCTTCGGCGAACACGTTGCGGATGTGCATGCTGACATTCGGGATAGTGGTTTGAAACAATTCGGCCATCTGTGCCTGTGCCAACCAAACCGTCTCACCTTCCAACCGTACCTGAAGGCGGGTCTGGTTGTCCTCCGTCTGGTAAAAAATGAACTCTGAATTCAAATCAGCCATAAATCCTTCCCGTCACGCCGTGTGAAACTCAATCTGGTGCGACTTCATTTCCAACACGATGTTGGTTTTCAGTTGGTCGTTACCGGCAAACGCCGTGTCCAGACAGATCACCCCCTTCGGTTTCCGCGCCAGCATCCCGCGTAAGGTCGCTTGCGTGATCTTGCGCTCCAGACAAATCACCAGCGTCCCGTCCGCCACATCGTAAAATGTTTGGTCGCCAATCTGACCGGCCGTCACCTTGCTCGTCAGCGGCAGATTGCTCCGCAGAATCAACTCATACAGCAACGCGTCCGCCGGGCGGCCTTCCTCGACGTTGTCCGCCATGAGTTTCAACTGCTCGGCCAACCCGGCGGCATCCTTCGGTGCGGTGGCCGCGTCCCACACCTTGAAACTGCTGCTGCTCAACTTGAACACCTTGAAGCCCAAATCGGCCTCACGCAAAGCCGCCAAGTCGCCAAGTTTCAGTTTGGCAGCTTCTTCTTCGCGCCTTTGCGCCTTTGCGTGAGCCAAATTCTTGATCACCCGGCGGACGCGCTCCTTCGTGATCTCCGCGATGGTGGGGAAATCCTTCCGCTCCGTCGGCTCCGGTAGCCGCCCTGGAGGAGCTTGAGGGTTTCGAGGTTGTCCCCCTCGATGATCAGGTTTTCCGTCGCGTCGAAATTCACCGACTCATTGCGTGCCGGTAGGAGCGTGGCGGTGGGGGGCGTTTGAATGTTCTTGATGGCCTCCGATTTTCCCGACCACGACAACCCAAATCGTTCCGGTCCCTCGGCCAATTCGATGCCCAGCGTTTGCTTGAGTTTGGCCGCATCGAGTTTGCCTTCGGTGAACGCTTCCGGGCAAAGCGCGCGGAGTTGGGCGAGACGTTCGGCAGTCACATCGCGTGAGACGGGCGGGTGTTTGGTGTCGGAAGCATCCATAGCGCGGGAGTGTTGAAGATAACCGGCAATTTTTCAAGCCTGAGGATTTGGGAACAAAAAGCAGCCGGGCCGGCCGGCACAGTTTGGTTTTGACAGGGCGGGCGGCATGACGACCGGCGGCGGTGGGGGTCCGCATGGCCTATTTATATGGAGCAGCCTCGCAGATTGCGTTAAGTACACACTCCCGTTCGTTTTTTACCAGCGTAAGCAATCAAGTTCAGCAGGAGCCGGTCGGCGGTCGGGTGTTGCCCCAGGTTTTCAAATACCCGCAGGGCGTTGAAGTACAGGCGTCCCTTGCCCCAGCGCTTCATGGCCGTAACGATCCCGGTGTTATAGCCGCCGCGGCAACTGTACCCGACCGCGAACGCCGCGGCGATGACCTCATCGGGCGTTTCTGCGCAATCAAAGAGGTCGGGGCCGGCGACGGCTTCGTACACATGCCAATCCAGGATCCCGCCCGCCGGCAGCCCGGCGAACACGGGATGCCGCTTGCCCACGATCTCCTTATGGTACAGCCAGTCGTAGAACTCGCGCGCTCTCAGTTCGGCACCCCAGGGCAGATCCGCCGGCTCGCCGCGGAACGGTTGGGCGCTAAGCGCCAGCACCGTGGCCCCGGCTTCAATCGCGCGTCGCAACCCGCGCCAGCGTTCGGCCGTGCGCGGGCCCGGTGGCACCTGTCCAACCAGGATCAGGCCGCGCGGGCGTTCCGTTCCCGGGGTGTAGGCGCGACACTGGAAACCCCGCGCTTCCAGCCAGCGGCGGAGGCGGGCATCGAATCCCCAGAGGTACAGCGTCCCCTTCCCGCGCGGCAATGCCGCGGTGTCCGCGATGCGGAAGGGCAACCGGTCGCCGGTCGGCGCGCCGCCGCGTTCCAGGTCGGCGGCAAACAGATACTCGCCGGCGGGAACATCCAGTCGGACACGGGTCTTCAACACAGACACGGCCAGCGGCAGACGGCCGCCTGCGGGCGGCTGGGGAATCTCCACTGTGGCGCGACGTTCCCAGACAACACCCGCCTCGCCGCAGACTCGGAAGGTGACTGGGTATCGTCCCGGCGGCAGTGCATCCTCCGTGGCCAGGACTGCTTCCAATTCGAGGGGCCGTCCCGCATACCCGTGGCTCGGGTTGACGAATAAGCACCACCGGAGCGGCGACCAGCCGTCTTCCAACGCTTCCACGATGCCGGGTTTCCAGCGGCGCCAGAACGACCAGAGCCCCTCGCCGGTCTGCACGTGGTCCGCCAGCCCGGTCAGATTATAGCCGCACAACTGCGGGTTGGACCGAACCAGGTCGAACGCGAGGCGGCGATGGAAACTGTGCCGCCGTTGGCTGTCCCGGAAGAAATCCACCGGGAACGGATACAGGTCGGCCATGCCATACCGCGTGAGGTCAGCCTGAAATCGTTCCGCCATGTCGCGGATGCCCGCGCGGTCCGCGAGGTCGTGAGCGAACTCCGGCCGGTCGTAGCCGCGCAGATCCTCGATGACATTCATGGTGCTGCCGATGCCGAACTCGGAGAGGAACACCGGCTTTTGTCCTTCACCCAGCGTTCGCAGCAGCGTGCGGCTCCTGTTGGTCAGCGGGTATTTGGGGTAAAGATGCGTATCCCCGACCCCGGGCAGATAGCCGCTCGGGTCGTAGTTGATCTCGTCCGTGACGGGAGCGGCCGTTGGGCCCTGCGCCCCCCAAACCGTTTCCCACACGCGACCGCCGGGATTGCTCAGGGAACCGATCGCGAGTTGTCCATCCCAGCGGCCGCTGGCCAGCAGGACCAGCCGCGTCGGATCGAGTTCGCGCAATTTCGGCAGGAATTCCACCGCACAGCGAAACATTGGCCCATCGCGCATTTCGTTGAGGAGCCCCCAAATCGCCACACAGGGGTGGTTGCGGTCGCGGCGAAGCAGTTCGCGATAGGATCGCTCATAGCGCTCGACGAGTTGCGGTGTGTCCTCCATGCCGCAGGACGGATAAGCCTCCGCGTAGACCATCAGTCCCAGTTCATCACAGAAATCAAGTTGCTCGGGAATGGCACCGCACCAGATGAACCGGATGCAGTTAAAGCCGGCCGCCTTGGCCTTGATCAGGTCGCGCCGCACCAGGTCGGGATCGGTCGGAAGAATCTGGCCAAGCGGGAAGTGATTCACCGTATGCGTCGATCGCAGAAACAGCCGCCGTCCGTTGAGCTGAAAGAAGCCGTCGACCACACAAAAATCGCGGAAGCCGCAGCGCACGGCGAGGTCATGTGTGAAGCCGCTCCCACACCCGCTGGTCAGGAGACTGACCTCGACGCGGTAAAGCACCGGATCGTCCAGATTCCACACCCGCGGCTGCGGAACGCGGAGGGTCGCAGCGTGACTGCTACACCCGGTCGGGAAAGCCGCAGCAATCCCGGCCTCGGCAATCGTGGCTCCGCCGCCAGCCGGCATCACCCGGAGCCGCAACTGTCCGTCGGCCCGGCGCGGCGAATCGTTGCGCACTTCCACCGTCACCGAGATCTGCCCGGTCCTCAGCTCCGGGCGCACGAACAGATCCACAAGGCTTACCGCCGGAACCAGGATCAGCGTCACCGGGCCGGTAATCCCGCCCACATTGTAACAGCCGCCGGGCTCGAACAGGGCATGGTCCCGCTGGGCGCGACGCGGGATCTCGTTCAGCACATACCCGTCGATGCGTTCGTTGCCGGGTTTGAGCACACGCACGGCCAGCAGATTCTCGCCGGGCTGGAGCGCCGCGGTGACATCGAGTTCAAAAGGGAATTCCGGGCCTTCGTGACCGCCCACGGGCTGACCATTCAGCCAAACTTCCGCCAGGTACTCGACCGCGGCAAAACGCAGCCGGGCGCGCTCGCCTTTCGCCGGCCTGCGTTGCAGGGTGAACGCATGCCAGTACCAGCACACGCCTTGGAAGCTCGGAAATACCTGTTGCGCGATGCCCGGCACCGGTGCCGGCTGCGCCTCCGGTCGCGACGCCTCGCACCAGCGCTCGGCGCGACCCGCGTTCAGCGGATCCGGCGCCAGTGTCCATAGTCCTGTCAGTGTCTGTTCCATTTCGATAGTTCTTTCAGATTCATCTGTTACGGCGCCATCGGCGCCCCGTGCGCCGGGAAGAGTGCCGAGAGCGGCACGTGCTGACGTTGCAGCGTCGGACTCTCCCAATTCAGGTGAATCCTCGATTCGCAGACGCCCTTGAACGAACCGCTGTGGTAAAACTCCACCTTCAACGTGTATCGTCGGCCGGCTTCCAGTGCAATGGGCTGGCTGGCGTTCTTAGCGTATTTCTCCGGTCGCTGCCAGTCCACCTGGCCGGCGTAATCTTTCCAGTCGTCGATCACCAGCTTCCCATCGACCCACACACGGACGCCGCCCCGGTTGTAAGTGCTGAAGACGAAGTCCTCCGACAGTGGGGCTTCCACCCAACCAGTCCAACGGGCGGAAAAGCAGTCGTTCGTCAATCGGACTGGCGGTTGATTCGTGCCGGCGATCCGCGGCCGATTGGCCGGATCGTCGGGCGACTTGTCCCGCCAATTGAACCACAAATTCGGATCAATCCGGGTGAGCACAGGCACCCCTTTCAGGGAGCGGTTGTTGAAGTATTCCCCCAGCAGACCGGGCGGTCGGCCGACCGCAATCACACCCGCCTGCCGTTTGAAATTTTCCCAACCTTTAATGCGATAAACCGGCGTCATGTTCCAGCCGGGCGCATACCAGAAGACCTGCCCGTCGGGGAACGTGTGCAGCGACCCGCCTGCCAAGCAGTCATATTGGATCGTGGTTTTATTCGCAGCGCTGTCGCCGCCATGATCCCAATCCACACGCCACCAATGATAGAGCCGTTCAGGCAGGCCATCGTCGGCCCGGCGATCGAAGGCGCCACCCACGTAGAGTCCGTCTTCGGTGAAGAATTCGAGCGGGCGGATGATCCGCTGGCCGATGGCGACGCAGCCGTGTGTCTTTCCAAGCAGGCGCACCGGATCATGCAACTGGCCCGCAAATGCATCCTTGCGAGTGGCGTGCGGTCCAACCCGAAAGAGCAATTTACCCGTCCGGTCGTATTTCACGAAAGCGGTGCCATCGTACATGTCGGACGACCACTGCGTACCATGCCCATAGCCCTCCCCGCCGCCCTTCATGCACGCATAGACAGCACCCGTCTCGTCCTTCAATAATCCCGAAGGCACGGCCCCCGGACTGGCCGGACCGGGCGTCAGTGACGCCCAGTCCCACGTTGGGCCACCGGCCGTCGTCCACCCGCTGTTGGGAATCACATCGTACGCACTGACGCCGCCGACAGTCCCGGGTGTGCTGTGCGGAAAGTACACGCTCCAATTTTCGTCGAGAAACAAATAGCCAGCCGGATATGAAGAGGGGCCGTAGCTAAAACCGGGCTTATCGAAAAGCCTGAACTCCTCGGGGTCCATGATGCCGTTGCCATTCGTATCCGCCCACGACCAGGCACGGTAGCGATTACGGATAGCGAAATCGGTTGCATCGAGTCCCTGTTTGACGAGCGCATTGAGCCAGGGCTTGGGGCCGGTGGCTGGTGGCCGCGGCTGCCCCGCGGGCGGATTCGGAGGACCCGGATCGGCCAAGCCGATGGCCGCGATGGGCACCAACCGGCGGTTGGCCTCGTCCACGCGCACGATGCGCGGGAGACCGTAATCGGCCCACAGATAGGTCTGGTTGTTCCGGTGAGCAACATGCCACCCGCCGAAGAGTTTGGCCTCCTTGTCAAACAAGCCGGGCGCGACCGTCAGATAAGAGTAGGTGGAACGAACCTTCCAGGTCTTGTTCACGTAGTCCACTTCCGCCTGCACCAGCCAACCCCAGGCAGAGTCGAACCAGACGAGCGAAGGGTTCTGCGGATCAGGGGAGGCGTACTCAAAAAATTGCTGGCCACCGTACCATTCGTTCAGCAAATCACCCTTACTGTTGAAGTGGCTGGTGCGGCGCGGGGCGGTGCCATCCTCGGTGATGAAGAAGCCACCCTGCCGGTCGCCGCAGATGCCGGTCACACCCAGAAAACTCGTGGGCTGATCGTATAAACCTTCCCGCGGCCGGCCGCCTTTGATGCCGTACGTCGTTTGGAGCGCGTATTTCGCGTCGAACCGTTTGATCTGCTGGCTGTCACCGGCCTCGACCACGAAAATGTCGCCGCTGACCTCATCCACAGCAATGCGTTGGGGAGCCGTCAAGCCGGCGATGCGCTCGATCGGCTTGTGATCGGCGCGGGTCAGCGAGACCACGTTGTTGCTGGACAGAATCAATACCGAATTGTCAGCCGCCAGCGCCGCGTCGATCGGCGACCTAACTGCGGCGGAATCCAGCGCGCTCCCGTCCTGCGAGTTCACCCATTGGACCAGATCGTTTGTGGGAAAACAGGCGACGACCTCGTTTCCGCGCGCGGCGATCATGGCGCCCGGCCCGAGTTTGCACTCCGCCAGCTTTGCGCCGCTATCCCGGTCAATCGTCAGGAGCGCTCCCCCGTCATGCATGTAGAGTTTACCGCCGGTGGCCGCCAATTTCACCGGACCATTCCAGCGATTGTAATGAAAGTGAGTCCAAAGGCGGCTCAAGCCGTCGAGCGATTGTTTGGCGAGCACTGGGACCGTCTCGCCGGCTGACGCGCCCACATAAAATCCGGTTTCATCAACCGCCAAGGCCGAAGGCCCGCCGTGATCGCCGGGCCAGTCGGCATAGTCCGGTGAAGTTCGGGTGCCGAGCATCATGACGTACTCGGTCGTCAGCCCCTTGGTCTGCAACAATTTCCAGGAATAGGTCCCGCCCCCGAGGGGCCGCGCATTCTGATCGCGTCCATCCCAGAGCACGGAATGCGGGCCGGCCTTCTGGGGCGCGGCACGCAGAAGCTCACGAATAAGTGTCCCTTGGGCGTCGTAAAGCGCCAGAGAAACATTGCCATCCTCGGCCAAGGTGTATTTCACCGGATCCGGCGGCTCCACCCGGGGACTCGTGCGCCAAGAATGCGTCGCGCACGAGCACAAGGCCAGCGCCAGAACGCTTACCGCACAAACAACGGATCGCCAAACACACTTGTCATCAAACATATTTCGTCTCCTCGAACAGCTTCCGGGTTCGGTGTCCCGCCTTCAGGCGGTCTTCGCCTTCTCACTCACAAACGCCGGCTAAAGCCGGGACACCGAACCGTTCGGTGTCCCGCCTTCAGGCGGCCTTCCCCCTTCTCACTCACAAACGCCGGCTAAAGCCGGGACACCAAACCGTTCGGTGTCCCGCCTTCAGGCGGCCTTCCCCCTTCTCACTCACAAACGCCGGCTGAAGCCGGGACACCAAACCGTTCGGTGTCCCGCCTTCAGGCGGCCTTCCCCCTTCTCACTCACAAACGCCGGCTGAAGCCGGGACACCAAACCGTTCGGTGTCCCGCCTTCAGGCGGCCTTCCCCCTTCTCACTCACAAACGCCGGCTGAAGCCGGGACACCAAACATTCTTCCCCTGCCGTTCGGTGTCCCGCCTTCAGGCGGTCTTCCCGACTCAATCATCCCATCCCTTTCCATAGTCGAGTACCGGATACTCCTTCCAAATTCGCTCGGCTTCGGCGCGCCCCACCGTGTTCAGGTATTCTGTCGCGCTCGAAAAAGGCCAGTCTTGCCATCGCCGGACGTATCCATGATGCACCGGGTTGTTGTGAATGTAATTCACCGTCGCCCAGCGATGACGTTCCGAGCGCATGCCGCGCTCCGCCGCCTTGCACCACACCTGTCGCCCACGTGTATCGTCCTCCCCATTCCATGCGTGAGAGGTCCGACCGTGAAACGGGCCCAGTTTCTTCAGCAACGCCAGGATGTTCTCGGAATGCACGAGGAGATGATAGTGATTCGGCAGGACACACCACGCATAGACCTCGGTCGTTTCTCCGGCGATGCATGCGACGAGCGAGTCCGCAAAGCCGATCAACCGTTCCTCTGTCGCGCCAATGATCGCGCGGTGCTCGTAGCAGGCGGCCGTCAGATGATAGACGGGAATGTCGCTCAACCGGTGCGGCGGACTGTGCCAGGGATATCGCATTCGGCACCGCCAATCCAAGAGGTCGGTCTGCTGCTTATCCGTCAGTTTTCGCCAATTGTACACGGCATCCTTTCGAGCCTATTCTTTCCCAGACCGCCCAACCGTTTGGTGTACCGCCTTTAGGCGGTCCTTCATCTCACCAGCACCGGCTAAAGCCGGGACACCAAACACAGCGGGGATCTGTTCGTCCGGGTTCGTTGTATCGCCAGCCTGGATCAGAACATACGGAATGCCCGCGGCCAACCGGACCGTTGCCCGGCGGCCAATCACCGTCACTGGCTGCGGATCGGTGCGCCCCCCGGCAGTCAACGAATACAGGGTCGCCTTCGTGATGTCCGCCCACTCTTCGGGTAACGTCCAGGTACGCGCACAACCATCCTTGCTGTAAAAGTAAATCTTCCGCTGCCCGCTCCACGTGTCCGGCCACATGCGGTCGTAGCCAATGCCGAAAACCACCTCGCCGTTCCAAGCCTTGAACCCATATCGATCCCAGCGCGCCTGCGTCCCATCACTCCAGGAGGCATGGATGCAACCCTTGCGCAGGGTGAGCTGATGCGTGCCGCGGGTGAGCGTGAGTTTGACAGCCAGATCGCCCGGGTAAACGTCCACAACGGTGGCAGGGAAATCAAGTTCACTGTGGAAGGCATCGTTGATCCATAGTTCCGCAGTGCCGCCCTGATCTGAGAAGTAGCGAACAATCAGCGTGTACGTTCCGTCGCGGGGCACCGAAACCGTAACGGTATTACTGCCGCTCAGGGCGAGTTCCAAGCCAGCGACCACCCGGTCATGGGCGGCGCGCGCCTGGGGCACCAACTGGAGCGGACCGGTGTTGTGCCCGTCCCTGGCTGCGAGCTGCACGGCAAAACCGTCGTTATGACGGAGTGTGTAACTGTCAATTCTCAGGCGGCCCCGATGCTCATCCTCGCGCTCCAGACCGGGTCCGCCCGGCCGGCGCGTGTTGCCCTTGCCGATGTGATACAACTCCTGGATCACGGTCAGATAAAACCCCTCGATTACTTGCGGCAGCGTGCGCCATTCCTCCAACGGCTGATAGGGCAGTTTCGGCGCGCCCGTGCCGCCAAAGCCGGTCATCAGCGCCCCGCCATCCGCCGCGGTCGCAAATTGGATCGCGCGGTTCAGCAACTTGCCGGTCAAATCCAGTGAGTAAGCTCCCTGGTTCCCGTAGACGTGCATGGGTTCTTCGCCCCGCCAGGTGCAGCATCCCTGGGAATACCCGGACTGGATCCGGCGATAGTCGTTTGTGGACAGGCCACCATGGTTCCAGTTGTAGGCAGTCCAATCGCCCGGACCTTCGCCGCCCGGCTCGGTGCCCTTGGAGCGGATATGGTCGAGGATCGCCTTGCGCCCGGCCGCCTGGGTGGCGGCGCTGCCACCGAGTTGGCCGTCCGGATAGCCGACGTTGCAGTTATTGCCGGTCAACGACAGCACATCCACATAGAGCACCGGCGGTGCATACGGCAGGTGGGCAAAAAACGCATCAAGCATCTCGCGGGCCAGTCCCGAATCCCAGAAGCGCTGGTAATCCACGATCGCAAAGATATCCGAGGCATCGCCGGCCGGCACGTACGGCATCTTGGCCGTCTCCACCGGAATGTGATCGGGCACCGCCGCTTCGCCGAGGTAAGGCCCGCCGCATCCCGTTACCTCCCGGGTATAGCAGCAGCGGTGTGCCACCATGCGTTCAAAGAACGCGCGCATCTCGGGGTAGTGCGCCAGGCCAACGTTGACGTCCGTGATGTTGGTGTGGAACGAAATCCAGGCGTCATACTTATCACGCATGGCCGTCATGAAATCGGCCAACACCTGCCAGTCAGACTTCACCCGGTAAGTGGCCCGGTTCCAGTACGGCCACGAACCATCCCAACTCGATGTCCCGGTGTCGCAGCCAATGAAGCCGCTGGTAATCACCACGGAACGGATCGAATTATCTAGCAGGTTCTGGACAGCGGCGATCGCGCGGGCGCAATCCTCCGTCGCTGTTTCCGTATCCGGCGGACACAACCGCCAGATGAATGATCGCGACCAGTCAGGAGCCAAATTCGGCATTGAGTTTCAAACTCCAATCCTCAAAATATCAACTCACCCCAGAACTTCGGCTCGATCATCAGTTCATACACCGCATCATCAACAATCCCGGTATGCTGGTTGGCCCAGTAGGTCCGGAGGCGCGTGCGCTGGCCGGCGGGATCCCCGTGGGTCACGCCAAAGTCGCCCCGCAGTTTCAGGCCCGCGGACGGAACCAGCCCCAGCGCTGACAACGGAATGGCCGCCTCCACGACATAGCCTTTGCCGGGATTGACGGAGACCTTGATCTTCGCCTCCGCAATGACATCCACAAAGTCCATTCGATAATCTTTCACCACACCGGAGGAGAACGACTTTGGTTTCTTGGGCGAACCGGCCGCGACCACTTTGCGATAGAGGACCGCGGTCGGGGTGCCCTGAACATTGCCGATGGACAACCGCAGGTCGCCGGCCACTGCCTCGCTCCGTTCTGGGGAGGCGTTCGTCGCCGTTCCCAGTTGCAGATCCACCGTATCGCCGGACAAATAGATCATGGCCGGATCGCTCGCGCCGTTGACCCAGGGGGTGTTGTCCTTAACCTCCCAGGCCACGGACAGAGTTTGATCGTCCCAGGCACACGCCACCCGAACCCCGGCATCGGCGAGCTTCTGGAAACTGAGGATCGACACCCCTTTGAAGTCGGTGCTCAGGTTGCCGGAGAAAACGGGCGTCAGGCGCTTGACGCCGCAGCGCCGCACACCCGCACTCGCCTGGAGTTGCTGTTCACGGAACGTCTGGGCGGTCCGCACGTCGCCGGCGGCAATCTCGACTGCGCCCCCCTTCAGTTTCTGGATGCGATCCAAGCCCGTCAGTTCCGCGTTCCACAGCGCGGTCTTGCCGGCTTCGATATAGATCTTCCCGTCGGTGCCCTGAACCATGGACCCGCCGAAATCCTCGCCGCCCATGCCGCAGGGCACACGATCCAGAACGGCCCCCGGCCCGGCCTTGGGGAACTCGTATTTGAGCGGATCCGGCTCGAACAGCCGCGCCAGGTAGTATCCGTCCTGGGTCAGCAAGTGCCACTCGCCGACGTTGCTGTTGAGCGCCCACACATAGCCCGCGACCGGAACCTTGACGCAGCCCACGGCGCCGAACGTGCCGCGCAATAGTCCCGGCTGTGGCGGCGGCGCGTTGTGGGATCCATGCACCCCCTGCCACTGATCCCCGTAGCTCCAGAGGAGTTTGCCGCTGGCGGTTTCGTAGCACCGATAAGCGGGGGTGAGCACAAGCGAATTGTCCAACGCGGGAACGCCGGCCGGAAAGTTGGTCAGCGACTGGAAGTGGGCGGGATCGTAGACCGGCGCGCCGCAGGCCGTGAACTGGGTGACCGGCAAAAAGCCTTCCCCGCCAAAAAGTGTCAGGTCGACGTTCAAGTACATCGACCAGTCGTAGTATCCTCCCAGCGTCAACGCCCGGGGCAGGGTCACGACCTCGGTCTCTTGCACCTGTCCATCCCCGTTCACATCGGCCCAAAACCGGGTCGTCTTGGCTTTTGGATCGGCAGTAATGGTCGACCGGGCGACGTACCGACCGGGAGCCAAACGTTCATAAATCACTGTCGTCCCAGATCCGGAATTCAGGACCGCGAGATAATCGCGGTGGTTCTTGCCGGTGCAGAACCTGGCAAAACTATTTCCGCCGAGGAACCCTTGTCCCGACACATCAAACACCCCCACACAAGCCGCCTGCCCGGTCTTCGGGTCGAGTCGCCATTCGCACCCCTCGCCCACCATCACGTTGGGATCGCGCGGATGGATCGCGCCACCCGAGGCGCCGTAATGCGTCGGGCCAAATAATTCCCGCACCAACTGGCCGGTCGACGCGTTCCACACCGAAATGCGCCGCGGATAGGACGTGGATTCCGTCACCCAAAGCTGGCCCTTTGGATCCAATCCGATCCCGGCGATGTTGCGCATTCCCGCCGCCTGCCAGGGCCCCAGGAGGGGCCGGCCGCCCGGCTTGCCAATGGAACGGATGAATTTTCCGTCGGCCCCAAACACCTTGACCTGATGATCCGGCTCACGGGTGCCGACATAGAATTCGCCCGCCGGATTGATGGCGAGGCCGGTGGCGTTCTGCAAACCTTCGATCACGGGCCGGATTTTACCGGTTGCAAGATTTACTTCCAGGACCCGGGTCCCCGCGGAAACCACAGCGAGCAATTCATCGCTGACAACTTTGAGAGCGGTGGGCGAAGGCACCGGGATGGCCTTGACGAATGCGCCCGTCTTCAGGTCAATGACCGCGATAAATCCGTTCGTTGAAAGGTCCGCCGCCAGGTACAGTTTACCCTGATGAGCATCCATTCCGGCTGGCTGGGCTGGACCGGCCACGCCGACGGGCCAGAGATTGGTAACGGGAAGACTTGCGCTCAGGGTACCGGGCCAGGGAACATAGGTTCCATTTGCAGTTTTTAAACAGTAGAGCGAATTGTCCTGGGAATCCAAAACATAGGCAATTCCAGCATCGATGGTCACCAACTGGGCACCGCCGAATCCACCGCGTTTGTGCCGCCATTGAACAATCCCATCCAGATCCGTGACAACCAGCGCCTTGCCCGCTTCGGACCCGTTCCAGCCCAGATACATATTGGTGCTGTCGGTGGCAACGGTGCAGGGTGACCCCATGTCGCCGCCCCAGTTGTCGCCCAGATTCGGTCCATCCCAGGGCGCCTGGCCGGCATTGCAAGCCCAGCCGCGCAGCCGGATCCCGATCCCCTTATGCCAGATCGCCCGCCACGTATACGCACCCGCCGGCACCGGTTCGCCCGGCTGGCGAAAGCTCCCCATGGTCAGGCCGTCCCACCACACCTCTTGCGGCCCCTGCTTGAAAAAATCCGCCGTGAGCAATTGTCGAACGATGGCGCCGGTTCCGTCCACGATCTGCATGGACACATCGCCGTCATCGGGCATGACGAAACGAACCGACTTGAACCCGGCGCGCTCTGCGGTCGCCGTGAGTTTTGCCCAGTCGGCGACGGGAACCCCTTTTTCCAGATGGACGGGAAACTCGCGACCGTCCGACAGCCGCACGGGACGCAGCGGCACCTGTCCCGCCGGTTCCAAGGTGGCCTCGCCCCAGATGCGTTTGTTCTGGAACGTGAAGACCCGGTCCAGACTGACCCCGGGCCGGAAGATGTCTTTGATGGACATGCGTCCGTTCGTGGGGCCGGCCGTGAAATTCGGTTCGATGGTCAACACCAATCGATCGCCGGCCTGGCGCGGCTTGCCATCGGCGGTGATCAACGCCCACGGGATTGCGATTTCTTGCACATAGCCCTGGCCGTTGGCGTACACTTGAAACGCCTGCTGCGCACCGGCTGATTTGACGTCGTCCCCTTTGGGCGAGTTCTTCGTCCGACCTTTCGAATCCCGTTCCACCACATCCCGGCCATCGATACCCCGCCAGCAGTTGAACACACTGGCCGTTTCATTGCTGGCACCGAAATCGCTGACCACCCGCACCTGGAGGCAATCTCCGTCCCACCCGAAATTGCCGGCGGTCGAGCCGGGATTGTTCAACGGGGTATCGTCGTTCCACCGGGCCAGCAGATACAGGTTCTTCGCGTCATACATCGCCGCGAACCAGACCCCGAATTTATTGCGATGATTTTCGACGTCGCCGCAGGCAAAAATGCTGCCCGACAAATCCCAGTCGGTGACCGCGCCGTCCACTGTCACCGGACCGGGGGCGGGGAGCACGCGGAAGTTGAGATTTTCGGTCTCAGTGGCCCGGGCCAGACCGGTCATCACCGCGACGAGACACAAGCACAGAGCTAATAAACGCATAAGAATTCTTCCTTTTTTGACGAAATTCGACTCAGAAAAACGAGCCGAAATTCACGGTGACCATGGGCCTGGCGGCGACCGCCGGGTTCATCTGCATGCCCCCTTATTGTGGTTCATGCCAGGTATTCTGCCATTGCAGCCACGGGCTGCAGTTGACCGGATTCTTTCTCGAAACTGGTGGTATCAAATTGGCGGATCAGTGCCTCCCGCGTCGGCAATCGCGTCCCCGACTTGAATCTGCCGTTCAGGATTTCGGTGCGCAACTCCGCCGCAATCCGGCGGTAGATCATTCGATTTTTCCGTGACGTCATTTGTTTACTCTATGGCAATGATTCTTCTGTATACCATAATCAACATGGCCCGCTAGGACTTTTTTGAAAAGAGCGTCCGACCGGATATTGGCACGCGCTCGGAGAGCGTGGTCCGCGCAAGTGCGCGGGCGGCGACCCGCGCACAACAGGTCTTCTGTCTTCAATCTACTCCGGGTTTGGCGCCGGTCT
>Ga0209083_1001286_pt1 | contig 29595 bp, 18 predicted proteins | sample AM7aDNAmetaG_FD_184132 | JGI IMG/M metagenome (GOLD analysis project Ga0209083, IMG submission 184132) | Freshwater microbial communities from Finland to study Microbial Dark Matter (Phase II) - AM7a DNA metaG (SPAdes) (version 3) | ecosystem: Environmental > Aquatic > Freshwater > Lake ...
CTTCGGTGACTTGGACCATGCGGGCTAAGATTGCCATGCCCCTAACTTACTGCCACTCTCAAAATAATAAAATCTATATGTGAGACACTACACTAGGTGTGATCAGCTCGCTATCGCATACCATCCTGTTAGCGCAAAGAGATTCTCAAGCATTCTGAGCAAGATTGCAGAACCAGCCAGTGGAGCGGCCCGACCATGGAGCGCGTCTCAGTTCTTGACCGGGGTTGGCGGAACAAGCTGAAGCTTGAACGACAACGGCTCCGTTTTCAAAGGATGCGGTCGTGTTGGAGTTCGATATTTGCGCTATTGAAACGGAATCGAATTGGTGGTTTCATCACACCCTTGGTTTTCAACTGAACAACAGCTCACGAGATCAACATGATGAAATCGCCACTCGCCATCAACCGTCGCATGTTCCTGAAAACGCTCGGCGCCACCACGTTGTCGGCGCCGTTCTTCACGCGCAACCTTTTCTCCGCGCCGCCGAGCCGCGTGTTGCGCCACGTCAGCTTCGGCGGTGGCGGCATGGCGTGGGCGGATATTCAGGGGATCTGCTGCAATGAGTTCGTCAAGCTCGTCGCCGTCGCTGACGTGGACCTCAATCGCGTCAAGGCGATGAAGGAGAAGTTTCCCGACGCGAAGGTATATCAGGATTGGCGGCAGTTGCTCGACAAGGAGGCGAAGAACTTCGACTCCTGCAACGTCGGCACGCCGGACCACATGCACGCGCCGATCGCAATGGCGGCGATGCAGCTCGGCAAACACGTGTATTGCCAGAAGCCGCTGTGCCACGATCTCTACGAGGTGCGGCAGCTCACGCTCATGGCGCGGCGGAAGCGGCTGGTGACGCAGATGGGCATCCAGATTCACTCGCAGAAGGTTTATCGCCTTGCGGTGGCGCTCGTGCAGAGCGGCGCGATCGGCAAGGTGAAGGAAATCCACACGTGGAGCGACAGGTTCTGGGGTGACACCGGCGCGCCGGTGGAAAAGAATGACCCGGTGCCGGAGGGTTTCGACTGGAACCTCTGGCTCGGCGTCAGCGGCGAGCGGCCGTTTATCGGCGGCGGCTATTACCATCCCGGCAACTGGCGCAAGCGGCTCGATTTCGGCACCGGCTCGTTTGGCGACATGGGCTGCCACATCTACGACCCGGTGTTCGAGGCGGCCGCGCTCACCGCGCCGCTGAGCGTGCGCTCGGAAGGGCCCGCGCCGGATAAATGGAACTGGTCCATCAACGCCGTGATGCGTTACGTCTTTCCCGGCACGCGTTTCACCGAGGGCAAGACCCTCAACATCACCTGGTATGACGGCGCCGAGCGTCCGCCCAAAGACATCCAGGCGCTCGTGGCCGAGCCGGTCAAGCCCGCCGACCCGAAGAAACGCAAGAGCAGCGGCGGCATTCCCAGCAACGGCTCGATTGTCATCGGCACCAAGGGCGTGATGCTGATCCCGCACGTGGGCATGCCGAAGATGTTCCCGGTGGAGCAATACAAGGATTACCCGATGCCGGAGGTGGAGAACGCGCACCACTGGACGCAGTGGGCGGAGGCGTGCATCGGCAAGGGCAAGGCGTCCGCCAATTTCGATTACGCCGGCCCGCTGACAGAAGCGGTGCTGCTCGGCAGCGTGGCGGTGCGCTTCCCGCAAACCACGCTGGAGTGGAACGGGCCGAAGCTGAAGTTCACGAACGTCAAGGAGGCCAACCAGTACATCCGCCGCCAGTATCGGAAAGGCTGGGAGGTCAAGGGTCTGTAGGCGCGGACGGCGGCGCGGCGCGCGATACTGTTTTTGCGGGTGTTGTTGCCCAAATCGTTTTAGCCGCGGAGCGGCACCAGATCGTAGCCCACGGCGCGAGCCGTGGGTCTCGTGACGCAGAAAGATAGCCCCGGCGGGGCGAAAGAAATCATTCATCGATGGGCGTGTTTTCTGTCGCCCCTGACGGGGCTTTTGCCCTTCGCCCCGTTTACCCCCACAGCTCACGCCGTGGACTATAATCTGCCGCGCCTGCGGCGCTCCCCCGTTACCAATAACCGGATGTTGAACAAACAAACATTTGGGCAACGGGCCCTACAACCCCCGTGTAATTCCAATCTACAACCACTCTGCCCTATCGCCTCCAAACGCGGCCGATCAACTGCGCGTAGTGCCGGAGCGTCTCCAGCGTTTTGTGCGCTTGGCGCGCGTTGAGGCGGACGGTGGGAGCGCTGGCGGCCAACGCCGCGACGCATCGCGGTTCGCCGCCCTGTTCGATCAGCATCGCGAGGGCGCTGACGCCCACCGTCAGTTCGTCGCGTGTCTCGGCGTGACCCCGCTCGCAAACTTCACGCAGCGCGGCGCGAACGGACCGCGGCGTCGCGACCGTCGTGGCGGTGAACGGATACGGCGGATACGCGCGCAAATAGGCTTCCAGGTCGTCTTCGCCGAACGTGCTCAACAGCATCTTGCCCACCGCGGTGCCATACGCGTGCTCGGCCATCACATTCGGCTCGTGGACGCGGAGCGATTGGGAAGACGGCAGGTAAACGAGAGGAGCGATTTCGCGGCCGTGCAACGCGGCCAGCATGACGGTTTCGTCGAGGTCGTCCTGGCAGCGCCGGACCAACGGCTCCGCCAGTTGAGCCAGGTCGCGAAACGGCGCATCGCCTTGCGCCAGCTTCGCGCACGCCGGCCCCAGGAGAAACCGCCGGGTCTTGTCGTTCTGCTGGAGATAACCCCGCTCGCACAGCGTCCAGGCGAGGTTGTGAACCGTCGTGGGATTGATGTTCAGGCGGCGGGACATCTCCCGGATGCCCAAGCCCTCCCCGCGCGACTCGCGGATGGCCTCCAGAATATCCAGGCTTTTGTCCAAGGTGGCGGCTCGTTGCATAATTCGTTTCCCATGAGTGTTTATATATAACGAACATTACCGTCAAGCGATTTTCTTTGACTTATCCGGCATAATTCAGAGACTCTCCACCGAGGAACGGTGAACCATTTCGTTATGTTCATACTATACGAACGCATGAGCGCCCAGGTCTTTCCTGGCATCGCTGCGCCCAAGACCCTTTTTAGCCCCCCATGATTCACCCTAGTTCACCATACCTGCGATGGTGGTTATGCGGTCTCCTCTTCGTCGCCACGGCGCTGAGTTTTTTGGACCGGCAGGTTTTGTCCGTGCTCGCGCCGGCAATCACCGGACAGTTGGGAATCAGCAACAAGGAATACGGCTACGTCACCACGGCATTCCTGGTCAGCTACGCCATCATGTTCCTCGGCGGTGGACGGTTGATGGATGTCGTGGGCACGCGGCTGGGCATGGCGTTGTCAGTGGGATTGTGGTCGGTGGCCAGCGCGTTCCATGCGGTGGCGCAGAACGCGCTTCAGCTTGGGTTCGGCCGGTTCCTGCTGGGCGTCGGCGAGGGCGGTTGTTTTCCCGGTGCGGCCAAGGGAGTCACCGAGTGGTTTCCGGCGGAGAAACGGGCGCTGGCGATCGGGATTGCCAACGGCGGCTCCGCGTTTGGCGCGGTGCTCGCGCCGCCGATCGCTGTCTGGCTGGCGAACCTCGTCACCTGGCGCGGGGCGTTTGTCGCCACGGGACTGATCGGCGCGACGTGGGTCGTGGCTTGGTGGTTGTTGTCGCGCGGACTTGCGCATCAACCGGTCGCGGCGGCAAACGTCGGGCCAGAAGCACCAGCGCAAGAAGAACGGCCCGCGTTGCTCACGCTGCTGCGGCGGCAGGATGTTTGGGGCCTGGCGCTCATGCGCTTCATTGTTGATCCGGTGTTCTACTTCTACATGTTCTGGATTCCCAAATATCTCAGCGCGGAGCGCGGCGCGTCCCAGCAACTGATCGGCAACCTGACGTGGATTCCCTTTCTGGCGCTCGGCATCTCCAACGCCGCGGGCGGCTGGGTTTCCGACCGGTTGGTCCGCGCGGGTCTGCCGTCATTGGCAGCCCGAAAAACGGTCATGGCGGCAGCGGCGGTGGTGACGCTCGCCTCCAGCCTGACCGGTCAGGTGAAGACGGTAGAGATGGCGCTGGCGATGATGTCGCTGCTCATGTTCGCCCACGGCTTCTGGATCACCAATTACATCACGCTCATCAGCGACCGGTTTCCCAAGGGCGCGGTGGGCACGGTGGTGGGCTTCACCGGCACCGTCGGCGCCATCGGCGGCATCCTGGCCAACACGGGCACCGGCTGGATCGTGGACCGGTTTTCCTACGGCCCGCTCTGGCTCGCCTCCGGGTTCATGTATCCGCTGGCGTTTGTGGTCCTGATGGCGGCCATCCGGGACGCAAGACCGTCTTCGGCAAACTGAAATGGAGAAACCATGATGAAACTTCGCAACGTCACCCTGGAGATGAGTCCGAAACCGTTCCGCGTGATGCGTGAGGACGCCATCCGCGAAGTCTGCCGCCACATTTTTCACCAGTGGTCGGAGTTGACCAAGGACGCGGACCAGATTTCCGTCATGCTCTGGACCGCGGACGGCTCGGAGATTCTCGATTACCGCGGGCATGCCGATGACGAGGTCGAGTGGGCACGTTACCTCGGCTGGCCAAACGCCGGAAAAGAACCGGTCAAGGGCATGCCAGTGGAGAAGGATCTGCACAAGCAGGCGGTTTACTACACGGACAATCCGCCGACCCTCACCTACGGCGGGCTGGCGACCCTCGTGCGGCTGCTGAAGGAAGTCGGCCGCGAGGTTAGCGGCAAACCCATCCGCGTCGGCGCGACGTTCGATCCGGGCGGCGAGTTCGCGAAGTCGTCGTTCAAATACAAACGCCACAGTGAAATCTGCATGGCCAACACGATGGGCAAAGCGACGTTCGTCTGCTGCTACGCCACGCTCAACGCCGACCACGAGCGCTACGCCGGCTTCCCGAACGGCATCCCGCAGGACACGCCGCTCGGCACGTTTTTCGGCCGGCAGTGCCAGCATTTTCTGAAAGACCTCAGCTTCGATTACATCTGGTTCTCCAACGGCTTCGGTTTCGGTTTGGAAACATGGAAGACGACCGGGCCGTTGTTCGACGGGCAGGAGTTTTCGCCACAGCGCGCGAATGAGATTCGCGAGAAGATACTGAACTTCTGGCGGTGCTTCCGCAAAGAGTGCCCCACGTTCCCCATTGAAACGCGCGGCACCAACCTTGTCACCGGCTCCGACCTCGCCTCCAATGCCACGCCGTTGAAGGACATCTACGCGGGCGGCTTCAACATGACGCCGCCGCCGAACTCGCCCTGGGCCGCGCTCAATGGCGACTTCGGCCTGGAGACGGTCGGCTACATGTCGCGCATCGCCGAGTTGCCACCGGGCAAGGGGTTTCCGTTTCGTTTCTACACCCACGATCCGTGGTGGCTCAACAGCCCGTGGCTCGACCGTTACGGTCGCGAAGCCCAGGACATCTATCTGCCACTCGCCATCGGCCGCATCAACGCCGAGGGCCGTGTCGAAAACCCGGACTCCGTCGCGTTGCTGACGATTGACGATTCCTACGGCCGCACGCCCGACCAGGTGCCGGATGAAGTCATCCCGCACCTGCAAGAGGCAATGCGCCACGCGCCAGACCAGCCGGGGCCTCTCGTCTGGGTTTATCCATTCGACGAATACCACGCGATGACGTTTTCGAAACCGGCGCGGCTGGAGGAACCGTTCTTCGGCGACTGGCTCATGCGCGCCGCTGTCAACAACGGTCTGCCGCTCAACACGGTCGTCTCGACTAAGAACTTTCTCTCCTCACTGAAGCGCGAGCCGGCGCTCTATCGCGAGTCCATTATTGTCACGCCGGCGCCGGACGCCGGCTCGGAGATGTCGAAGGAACTGATCCGGTTCGCCAACACCGGTGGCCGGGTGCTGCTCTACGGACCGCTCGCGCGCGCGGGAGGCGATCTGCTGGCGACGCTCAACCTCAAGCGCGCCGAGCCGGTTTCCGGTGAACTGGAACTGGCCTCGTTCCGGCCGATTGACGAACTGAGCGAGCACCTTTACCCGATGCGGCTCAATCATCGCCCCGCGATGTGCGCCGGCGGCATCGATACGGTGCTGGCAAATCCCGACGACGACCGGACACACGCAATCGCCCGTGTCGTTCGTGGCGACGAGCGACGCGTGGCGGCGGTGTGGCGGCCGGTGCCCGACTGGCACGGCGGCATGATCGCCTGGGTGCGCGGGACCAACTCCAACAGTTTTATTGGCGGCCACCTGCTCACGCCGGACGACCCGACGAAATGGTTCCCCGGCGACCTGCTGCTGCGCTACATCCTCAGCGCGTTCAGCTGGCGCATCGCCTTCGCCAAGCGCCAGCCGGGCCAGCGCAATCCCATCCTCGCCATCGCACGCCATGACAACGGCTTCTTCTTCTCCGGCTGCACACCGAACACCAACGTCGAGATGCGACTGCGCCTCCCGCAGGGCGCGCCGATCTTCACCGGCTGCGACACCGAATTGCGCGCCGGCACGGCGTGCTACCGGATGCCGCGCGCGTGGCATCGCGAGTGCCGCGTGTTCATCATGCAGGAGGACGGCGAGGTGTTCTGCGCCGAGCAGCACTCCGGCGAAATCGGCATCACGCGCCGCTTGAAACTGACGGGCCTGAAAAACGCCGAGGTACGCTTCTATCCCGAGCGCGGCACGCGCGAGAAGGTCCGCATGGTGCCGAACGCCGCCTCGCCGTTCGTGCCATCCGGCCCGCTCAAACCGCAACCCTTCGACGACGCCCGCGGCCATTACCTCCAAATGGCAGAAATCAATGGCTCAATGCTGATCTCCTGGTAACTATGAAAACTCACCTAATTGTTGCAATGACAGTCCTCTCGTTTGCCGGCATGAGCACTGCGGCTGAACAAAACGCCGCGAAGCGCCCGGAAGTCATCGCTGTTTATTACCCTCACTGGCACAACTATGACCTCGGCAGCGCCTGGAAAGGCGAAGGATGGACGGAATGGGACGAAATGAAAGCGGCCATCCCGAGGTTTCCCGGACACCAGCAACCGAAAAAATCGTTGTGGGGATGTTTCGATGAAAGCGATCCCAAGTGGACCGCGAGGGAAATCGACCTTGCCGCCGATCACGGGATCACCGTCTTCATGTACGACTGGTATTGGTATAGCGGCGTCAAAAACATGGAGGAGGCGCTGGAGAAAGGTTTCCTGCACGCGCCGAATCGCAAGCGGCTGAAGTTTGCCCTGATGTGGGCCAACCACGACCGACGAGACCAGTTCTGGCCGGAGTTCGGAAAACCGAGAACCATCCTGCTCCACTCGCAAAACTCCCCGCGCGATCTCGTCCGCGCCATGGACTACTGCATCGAGCATTACTTCCGCCAGCCGAACTATTGGCGGGTGAACGGCGGACTTTTCTTCAGCATCTTTGAATCCGAGAAGTTTGTGAAACAGCTTGGTGGAGCCCAAGCGACGCGCACGGCGTTTGCGGAGATAGACGCACGTCTGCGCAAGGCAGGCCTGCCGCCCATGCACTGGAACGCGATGGTGTCGAGTCCCGCGCAGGCCGCGGTCATGGAGCAGGCCGGCTTTCACAGCACGAGCCGATATAATGTCAACACCGCCGGCAAGGTCCAGCCTGACTTCACCGAACGCTACGAAGACGTCATGGACGCCCATCGCGCTCATTGGGAGAAGATGAAAGCCTCGTCGCTTGTGGACCTTCCGGTGGTGACGATGGGTTGGGATTCGACGCCCCGGTGCCGGCTGGACGTGCCGTGGCCATTTGAGAAGAAGCGGGAGTATCCCTACGGCCCGGTGGTCGTCGGCAACACTCCGGAACTTTACGGACAACTGCTGTGCGATGCCGCCCGGCATATGGAGAGCGACCCGCGCAAGCCGTTCGGCGTCCTGCTCAATGCATGGAACGAATGGACCGAGGGCGGCTACCTGCTGCCCGAGGAACGAACGGGTACGGCATATCTCGAAGCGATCAAACGAGTCTTTGGCAAGTCCAGCCGCTAACCGCAAAAACACTCACCCATGAAAATTTCACGACGCAAACCTCTCACCGCACGGGTCGGCATCTTCGGTGTCGGCCACTACGTCTATTGGCCGCAGTTTCCCGGTCTGCTCGCCGAGATGCACCGCAAGCTCGACCACCTCGTGAAAAAGGTCGAGGCGAACGGCGTTCAAGTCACCAACTTCGGCATGGTGGACAATGCGCTCGGCGCGAGCAAACTGCTGCCAAAACTCAAGGCGGCCGATCTCGATCTCGTGTTCGTGGACATGGTGACCTACGCCACGTCGTCCACCGTGGGCGCGATCCTGCGCGGGCTGGATGTGCCACTGGTGCTGGTGGCGCTCCAGCCGTTGAAGGCGATGGACTACGAGCGCGCGTCCACCTATATGCAGCTCTGCAACGACGACTTCTGCTCGGTGCCGGAATTTCAGGGCGTGGCGATCCGGCTCGGCCGCAAGGCGCCGGAGGTGATACTCGGCACGCTTGACGACGATCCGGTGGCGGATGCGGAACTGGCGGAGTGGTGCGGCATCGCGAAGGCGCTGCACGACCTGCGCCGCGCGCGCCTCGGCCACATGGGCCACGTGCTGGAGGCGATGCTCGACATGCACACCGACCCGACGGCGGTGACGGCGGCGTTTGGCTGCCACGTCGTGCAATGCGAGCCGGATGAAATTCTGCGTCATTACCGCGACGAGTTCCCCGCGGAAATCGAGGCGAAGAAGCGGGAGATTCTCGGCTTCTTCGATACGCCCGATCCAAAATCGGACCCCATCACCACGAAGCTGACCGACAAGGACCTGCATGTCGCCGCGAAGGCTGCTGTGGCGTTGGAAAAATTCATCGCCGACAAGAAGCTCGACGGGCTGGCCTACTACTACGAGGCCGAGGCCGGCACGCCAATGCGCGAGATGGTGACGAACCTCATCGTCGGCAACTCGCTGCTGACCGGCGCGGGTTTCCCGATGTGCGGCGAGTTTGACCTCAAGACCTGCATCGCCATGCTCATCATGGACCGGCTCGACATCGGCGGCAGCTTTGCCGAATTCCATCCGGTGGATTTCCAGCGCGGCTCGGTGCTGGTGGGCCACGATGGGCCGCATCACGTCAACATCGCCGACCGCAAGCCGGTGTTGCGAAGTCTGCTGAAATACCACGGCAAGCCCGGCAGCGGCGCGAGCGTGGAATTTAACATCAAGGAAGGCCCGATCACCATGCTGAGCATCGGCGTGAAGGCCGACGGCAAGTTCAAGTTCGTCGTCGCGGAGGGCGAAAGCGCGCGCGGACCGATTCCGCCGACGGGCAACACGAACACGCACGGCGTCTTCAAGCCCGATGTGCGGACGTTCCTGAAGCGGTGGGTTGCGGAAGGACCGACGCATCACTTCGCGCTGGGCATCGGCCACAAAGCCGCGACAATCCAGAAACTCGCCGACATGCTCGGCATCGAATGCGCGGTGGTTGGGCAATAGCCGCGTCCCGCCGGCCGGCTATCCAACGGAAGTATCATTGACAATGGCGGGTCGTCTGGCGTTAGAAAGCAGGGTGACACGCATGGCCGGACACGACTGAAATCTCAAGAGGAGCCGAATGATGAAGATGACCGTATTGAAGCTGGCTGTTGTTCTCATGCTGGGCGCCACCGCGTGGTCGCCGGCGGCCGACCCGGTCAGTCTCGACCAGGGATTCCGCAATGTCCCCGACGCGGACAAGCCGTGGGCCTATTGGTGGTGGGTCAACGGCAACGTGGACGAGAAGACCATCACGCGCGACCTCGAAGCGATGAAACACGCCGGCTTCGGCGGGCTGCTGATGTTCGACGCGCGCGGGTATCACGAGGACCATATCGGTGAGGTACCGAGCAAGATGGACTTCATGAGCCCGGAGTGGCGGAAAATGCTCAAGTTCTCCATCGAGAAGGCAAGCAAGCTGGGACTGGAGGTCAGCGTCAACCTCAGCAGTTGCGCCGGCGCATTGAAAGGGCCGTGGGAGGTTGGCAATGACGCGCCGAAGAAACTCGTCTGGACCGCCACCGAGGTGCTCGGCCCCCAGAAATTCAGTTGCGAGTTGAAGAAGCCGGAAGGAAAACGTTTCTGGGACGTGGCGGTCATCGCCGTGCGGCACGACGATGCGGCGGCAAAGCTCTCCGACCAATGGCAGGATGGCATGCCGAAGCCCGGCTCCCAACCCGCGGTGACCGATGTCGTCGTTCTCACCTCGAAGGTGGACGCGAAAGGCCAACTCGCATGGACTGTGCCGAAGGGACGTTGGACGTTGCTGCGTTTCGGCTGCATGACAATGGAAGGCCACGAGTATGACGTGGATATTCTTGATCCGAAGGCGGTCGAGGGCCACTTCAACCGCATGGGCAAGGCGATCCTGGAGGATGTCAAGCCGCTCGTGGGCGAGACGCTGACGCATTTCTACAGCGTGAGCTGGGAGGGTGCCGCGCCGACGTGGACGCTCGCGCTCGAAAGGGAGTTTGAAAAGTATCGCTACTATCCGCTGCGGGAGTGGCTGCCGGTGCTGGCGGGATTCACCGTGAAGAAGCCGGAGGAGTCCGCGCGGTTCCTGCGCGACTACTACAAGACGCTCGGCGATTGTTTCCGGGTCAACTTCTACGTCAAGATGGCGGACCTCTGCCATGCCGCCGGTCTGAAGTGGCACTCCGAGTCGGGCGGACCGTGGGACCGGAAGATTGCATCGTTTGCCGAAGCCGACCAAATCGCATATCTGGGCTGCAATGACATGCCGCAAGGTGAGTTCTGGTTCACCGGATCGCCGATCAAGCGCCGGCAGGATTTGAACCGCCCGCAGGCCATGGCCGCGCACATCTACGGCCGGCGGCTCGCGGCCAGCGAGGCATTCACGCACATGGTGCAGCACTGGTCGGCCTACCCGGCGGCGCTGAAACCGTTCGCCGACTCGGCGTTCAGCGACGGCGTCAATCAGTTCGTCTGGCACACGTTCACCGCATCGCCGGTGAAGTTCGGCAAACCCGGCATCGAGTATTTCGCCGGCACGCACATCAACCCGAACGTGACGTGGTTCCCGCAGGCGCGGGCGTTTCTCGATTACCTCGGCCGCTGCCAGTACATGCTGCGGCAGGGCCAGCCCGTGGTGGATGCTTGCGTGTATATCGGCGACAAGCCGTATCAGCATTGGGGCCGCGGCACGAACTGGAGCGAGCGCGCGACACTGCGTCTGCCGAAGGGCCTTAACTACGATCTCCTCACGACCGAGGTCCTGGTGGACCGCATGTATACCAGTGGCGGCAATCTCGTGATTCCGCCCGGCATGACCAACCGCATCCTCGTGGTGGACCTCGACGACGAAACAATCCTGCCCCAGGCGCTCCGCAGGATCTCCAACTTCCGAAGCAACGGTGCCGCCGTCGTGCTGGGCCAGCGCAAGCCACAACGCGCTCCGGGCCTCACGAACTATCCCACATCGGACAAGGACATCCTACGGCTGGCCGAGCCCCTGTGGGCAAAACCATCGAGCGTGGGGGACGTGATGGACGAAAGGAAACTCACGCCCGATTTCGATGGGCCATTTGATTATACCCATCGCCACGACGGCTACACGGACATCTACTTCGTGTCCGGCCACGGCACGGCGGAATGCACCTTCCGTGTGACCGACAAAAGGCCGGAGTTTTGGGATCCCGTCAGTGGCAAGATGAGCAGCGCCGCCGGCTGGCGCATCACCGACGATAACCGCACCGCCGTCACGCTCACGCTGCCGGAAAACGGCTCGGTGTTCGTGGTCTTCCGCACCACGGACCTGCCGCGACAATCCGTGCCGCCTCCACCACCAACCGAGGTGGCATTGACCGGCCCGTGGCAGGTGCATTTCGAGTCGGGCCGAGGCGCGCCGGCTTCGGCGGAGTTCGAGCAGCTCGTCGCGTGGGACAAACATCCCAACGACGGCATCAAGTTCTTCTCCGGCACGGCGACGTATCGGAAGACATTCGAGCTGACCGCCGAACAGGCCAGACATCCCGTCCGCCTCCGGCTTGGCGAGGTCAAGTGCATCGCCGAAGTCATCGTGAACGGCAAGGACCTCGGCATCGTCTGGACCGACCCGTGGAGTGTCAAACTCACCGGCGCGGCGAAGCCCGGCAAGAACGAACTGGAGATCGTCGTCACCAACACGTGGGTCAACCGCCTCATCGGCGACGCCGGCCTGCCGCCACAAAAGCGCATCACCAAGACCAACGTCAGATTCCTGCCTGAGCCTGCGAAGCGCGCTTTCCTCGGCTTCTCGTCAAAGGACCCGCTGATGTCGTCGGGCTTGCTCGGCCCGGTGCGGCTTGAGTTTTCGCGATGAACGTCAACCGACGGCAGTTTCTGCAAACCGCGGCGGGCCTTGCGGCAACCGCCTGCGGCGCCGAAACAGCCGCGCCCCGGCCGGCGAAGATCATTGACACCCACGCGCACTTCTACGACCCGACGCGGCCGCAAGGCGTGCCGTGGCCACCGAAAGATGACGCGCTGCTTTATCACACCACGTTGCCAAAAACCTACCGCGCACTGCCGGTGCCGCAGCGCGTGGACGGCGTTGTCGTTGTCGAGGCGAGCACGTGGGTCGAGGACAACCAGTGGATTCTCGACATGGCCGCGCACGACCCGTTTATCGTGGGTCTCGTCGGCAACCTGCCGCTCGGCACGCCGGAGTGCGCAGGCTGCCTGAAACGCTTTGCAGCCAATCCGGTTTTCTGCGGCGTGCGCGTCCGCGACGGCTCTTTCGAGCAACTGCTCGGCGAGCGCGCGTTCATCAACGACCTGCGCGACACGGCTGAGCGTGGACTGAGCTTCGATGTGCATTTCCCCCTGTCGTGGGTGGCGCCGTCCGTACGGCTCGCGCAGCTCGTGCCGAATCTGCGGCTCATCGTCAACCACGCCGCCGGCGCAGACGTAACGGGCAAGGAGCCGAGGGCGGAGTGGCAGCGGCTGATGGAAAAGCTGGCGGCGCATCCGCAGGTGTTCATGAAAGTTTCCGGCCTCGTCGAAGGCACCAAGCGCCGCCATGGCGACGCCCCAACCGACGTGGACTTCTACCGGCCCGTGCTCGACGTCCTGTGGAAACTGTTCGGCGCCGACCGGCTGGTTTACGCCAGCAACTGGCCCGTGAGCGGATACAACGCGCCGCTCGGCCGCGTGCAGCAGATTGCGATGAGCTACTTCGCCGAAAAGGGCCAGGCGGCGCTCGACAAGGTATTCTGGAAAAACTCGCAGGCGGCGTATCGGCTGAAGCTGTGAGTTTTGGTAAAAAGCCCTGATCCAAAACCAAGCCAGGCAAAGTGCGCCTGACGCGCAGATAGATTGGCATCCGCCAGCGGTTTCGGTATTGTTCCAATTACAGTCATGAAACTCCTTCTTGCGCTCGCGACCGTTGTCATTGCCGTCACTGTCCAAGCCGCCGAGCGCAAACCCAACCTCATCTTCCTGCTCGCCGACGATCTCGGCTACGGCGACCTCGGCTGTTATGGCCAAACGAAAATCCGCACGCCGATCCTCGACCACATGGCCGCCGAAGGGATGCGCTTCACGCACGCGTACGCCGGCAACGCCGTCTGCGCGCCATCGCGGTGCGTGCTCATGACCGGCCTGCATCCGGGCCACGCCTACGTGCGCAACAACAAGAGTATGGAGCCGGAAGGACAAGAGCCGATTCCCGCCGAGACGGTCACACTGCCGAAGCTGCTGAAGGCGCAAGGCTACGTCACCGGCGCGTTTGGCAAGTGGGGCCTCGGCCCCGTCGGCAGCACCGGCGATCCGCTCAAGCAGGGCTTCGACCGGTTCTACGGCTACAACTGCCAGGGCAAGGCGCACAACTTTTACCCGACCTCGCTCTGGGACAACGACCGCCAAGCCACGCTTGATAACCCGGAGATTGACGCGCACGCGAACAAACTTCCCGCGGGCGCCGACCCGAACGACGCGGCGAGCTACAAGCCGTTCATCGGCAAGCAATACTCCGCCGATCTCATCGCCGAGCAGGCGCGGCGGTTCATCCGAGACAACAAAGACCGGCCGTTTTTCCTTTTTTTCCCGACGACGGTGCCGCATCTCGCGCTGCAAGTACCCGAGGATTCGCTCGCCGAATACCTCGGCAAATGGCCCGACCCGCCCTACCCCGGCGGCAAGGGTTACCTGCCGCACTTCGCGCCACGCGCCGCCTACGCGGCCATGATCACGCGCATGGACCGCGAGATTGGCCGCATGATGGACCTCGTGAAGGAACTCGGCCTCGACGAGAACACCATCTTCATTTTCACCTCCGACAACGGGCCGCTTCACGGCACGCACGAAGGCTATGCGGGAACCGACGCCAATTTCTTCAATTCCGCCGGCGGACTGCGCGACGGCAAAGGCTCGCTCTACGAAGGCGGCGTGCGCGAACCGTTCATCGTCCGCTGGCGCGGACGCGTTGCCACGGGCGTGACTCACGAGCGCGTGATCGGCTTCGAGGACGTGCTGCCGACGTTGCTGGATTTGGCGGGAGCCAGAAACGCCATCCCGAAACACCTCGACGGCATCAGCTTTGCGCCAACGTTGCTCGGCAAGCAGCAGAAGGCGCGACCGTTTCTCTATCGTGAGTTTCCGGACTACGGCGGGCAGCAATCCATCCGCGTCGGCGATTGGAAGGGCATCCGGCAGAATCTGAAGCCGCGCGGCAAGAAGGCCCAGCCCAACATGCACATCGAGCTTTACGACCTCGCCGGCGATCCGCACGAGACGACCGATGTGTCGGCGCAGCACCCGGACATCGTGGCGAAGCTGGAGCGCCTCCTGCGCGAGCAGCACACGCCGTCGCCGGTGTTTCAGTTTCCGGCGCTGGATGCGGAAAAGGCGAAGTGAAGTATTTGCAGATTTCGATTCAGCAACGGCCTGAGTTGAAACGCAGGAGCTTGTCCCAATCAATGGCAAAGTCCGGCCTGCAAAAGTCATCGGTGAACTCCTTGGCGAATCTGGTCAAGACCTTGCCATACTCGCCTTGGAACTTGTCATTGTGTTCTTTCGCCCGGTGGCCTAGCGGCACAATGATTGTCGTATAGAGGTTCTCGTCTCCAGAGATGAAGCTCCAGAAACTCTGACCGCATTTCTTGAGGTAATCACCTTTTTCCTCAGCGTGTTCTACGCCATAGCAACAACCGTTGACCGCTACGACGTTCTTTCTGGCCGCGTTCGATCCGAGCACGCGCTTCGCCTGTTTGAAGTTCTGCACCATCTTCTTGATTTGGCTGCTGTTCCCCCAGTTTGGGCCGGACTTGATGGAAACGATGTAGTAAATGCCATTGCGCTCAAACTCCAGATCAACGCCTTCGGCGGATGACTTCCGACCGGCAAAGGTTTGTTCACAGATAAAAACGGCCACGCCTTCGAGGAAGCCGCCAAAGATACATTCCTCTTGCGAAGAAAGGTGCGCGTCCAGAATCCCCTTCACCAACTCTGGCGCGGATGTGACATTCTTCGCCTTGAACAAGTATGGGTTCTTTCGCTGTAAAACCTTGCGCAGTTTCAAACCCGCAAGCTTCTCCAACCGTCGCTGGTGAAACGATGGGATGTTGGCTTCTATATGGTTGGTAATTTGCTCAACGCTTACGGATTTCATACCGCTTTCCCTTCTCAAGAAGCTGCCAGTCGGCAGATTTTAAATCCTGTTGAGCCAACTCAACATACTGACGGTGCAGTTCGATGCCGACGGATTGCCGCCTCAGTCGAGCGGCAACAGCGCATGTCGTGCCTGATCCAACGAACGGGTCCAGCACTGAATCACCCTCGTCGGTGAAGAGTTTGATGAACCATTCGGGGAGCGCTGGCGGAAACGCTGCGCTGTGGCTCTTGTTGCCACATTCCGTCGCTAAGTGGAGAACATTCGTGGGATAGGCCAAGTCGCGTCCTTTCCAGTTCGCAATGTTCTTGCCGAAACCGCTTCCAACCTGTGAGTCGAAGCGCACGACATCGTTCTTCCCCAAAGCCTTCAGTCGTGTCTTGGCCCAATCACCCATCGGCACCATAACGGCCCCTTGGTTCATTTTGAACTTGCGGGTCTTGTTGAATTGGAGGCATCGCTCCCAAGAATCTCGAAAACGGTTGGGCCATTTGCCAGGGTAGCAGTTTTTCTTGTGCCAGATGAATTCCTCGGTCCAAAGCCAGCCCTGGCGACGCAACGAGAGGATTAATTCGATGACGAAGGTGTGTCGCTCGCCGTTCTCGACTTTCTCCTTGATGTTGAGAACAAAGGTGCCGGTCGGCTTGAGAACTCGCAGGAACTGCTCGCTACGCGGAAGAAACCATTCGACGTATTTCTCCGGTGGCACGCCGCCATAGGTATGTTTACGCCGGTCAGCGTAAGGCGGCGAAGTAATGATGAGGTCGAAGGTATTGTCTGCGAAGTCCTGTAGGACTTTCAGACAATCGCCTTGCTTGATTTCCGCTGTGGTAACACGCATGGCCGAGATGCACTCGCGCACCAATCGGCCCTGCCAAGGCTGTTCCTCAAAGCAACCCGTGCCTAAAAACAGTGTGGGACGTGCCTACTCACGTCCCACGACAGGCACGGACATGCCTTGAGAAGAACGCTTTCTGCACGCCCCACGTGGGGGCGTGCTTCGAGCGCTGCCTTCTCATCGAAATTGTCCGTTTCGTCGTGGTCAGCAGCCGAAGCGACGCGAAATCGCTTTGGTTGAATTTAGTTGTGTTGCTGTTAAGTCATTCGTTTGTCTGACGGCGGCGAGTGTAGCCGAAACACCAGCAGTCCGGCAAGCACTCCGCGCTCACCGCGACAGCCCGGCACCGCATCACCGCTCAGGCGCGTTCCACACTGCTTCAAACTCCTGCCACGGCCCGGCGTTCATGGACGCGGCGTGCCCGTCGAGCAGCACCACAAAGAACTTGTGCGCCTGCATGAAGACGTTGCAGTTGCTTCCGGCGGGCGTCTTCACGCCGGTCAACGACCACGCCGGCTTGCCCTCGCGCAGAAACACGAGCGTGTCCGGCGCGGGCTGGCCTGTGGTCTGGCCGCGCCGGCCGCTGTCCTCGCCCATCGCGCCTTCGGTGACGGTTTTGCCGTCGCGCTCGAAACGAAAACGGTCGGCGGCGACGCGGCCGATGAAATATGTGAGGAACGCCTTCTTCTCCTTGAAATCCTTTTCGGTGCGGAACGCCCAGCGCTGCGTGAATCGCGGCGCGTCGCTGAACGTGTATTCGGTGCGATACCACAGCGGCGGGCGTTTGAGCGCGAAGCGATAATCGCCCCGGATCTGGCCTTCGAACCGCAAATGCAGGCCGTCGGCATCGGTCCAAAGGCGAATACCAGACTCAACGTCGGCAGAGGCGTCCATGCGCTTCGCTTCGCGCGTCGTGAAATATTCCTGGTCGCCGTAGTAGTCCTGATCCTCAACGAGCACGTCGCCGCCGGCACGCCATTGTCGGATGACGCCGCCCTGCCGATGCAAGGTCACCGAATAATGGCGGTTTGAGATGATGTATTCGGACCCGATGCAACGCAGCGTGACGCCTCCGAGCGACACGCCGACCGTGACATCCGGCTCGGGGGGCAATAGGTTCGTTTCCAATACGAAGGCCTTCGCGCCAGCCGCGCCGAGCAGATGCAGACCGGTCTTGTCACCGGCGCGTTCGGCGAGGCGGAGGTTCTCCGGCACCGCGCCTTCGAAGCGGTAGATGCGCCACCGGCCGTTGGCGCGTTTGTATCCAAGCTGCGGCTGCGTCGGGTGAAGCGGCACGGTCTGGTGCTGCCAGAGCGTGCCCGCGCCTTGCGGACGCCAATAGATGCTGCCCACAACCGTCTCGCCGTTGCCGCGCGTGCCAACGAATGCGTCATGCAGTCGGCCTTCCAAAGTGTCCACAAACCACTCCGTCGCGCCGTCAAAGGCGACGACATCGCCGAGTGATACCCTTTCGCCGACGCCGTCTGGATTATGCCGGTCGAATGTTACGGGCTGAGGGACCGCGGGTTTCGGCAGTACTGTGTATTCGAGCGGGGCGAGCGACAGCGACGCGTTGCCGCCGGGCCAGTTCAGGTTCGCCTTCACCGGCTCGCGGTTGAAGTTGATGACAACGACGGTCGCGCGGGCGCCGAGTTTGCGCAGGCAGGTGAACACGCCGGGCGCGTCGCATGTCACGGCGCGGTAGAACGCCTCGCCGCGCGAAAGTTCGGGGCGGCTGCGGCGAATGTCGTTGATCTCGGCCAGCGCGAGAGCCTGGCCGTCTTCCATGCCCTGGTAAATCATCGGCATGCCATCAATCCACGCGCTCAACGCATACATCGCCCGCAGCCCGCGCACGCCATACCATCCCTGCGCGCGCAACGAGTCGTGGCTCTCGACGTGGCGCAGCCGCACCGCGCCGCGCGGCTCGGACAGTTTTTGTTCCTCCAGATAGTCCTGGAGCGCCGCGACGAACGGCCCGGCGTCCATCCGGTTCCATTGCCGGCAGAGGTTGTAGCAAAAACCGAAATCATAAACCGCGTCCGTCACCGCCTCGTGCCGCGTGCTCTCCACCTCGCCGAGCAGCGCGCCCTGCTCCGGTTTGAGTTGCTTCACCGCCGTGCGGATGCCGTGCAACATGCCGAGGCCGCCGCTCATCGTCGCCAGGCTGCCGCGCGCGTAGGGAATCGCCGGGTCCCAATTCATCTCCTTGCTGCCGGAACATGCGTCCACGCGGTAGCCGTCCACATCGTATTCTTTCACATAGTGCGCGGCGACGCGGGCGATGTACTGCTGCCAGTCCGGCCGCGCGAAATCGTTGAGCCAGTAGTCGAGCGTCGAGCCGTCCTCGCGGTGCAGCATGAACTCGGGATGCTCCTTGTTGTGAACGGCCTTCGGCGAGCCGCCGTGCGGCACCAGGTCCTGCAACACATGGAAGCCCAGCGCGTGCGCCTTCGCCACCAGTTGCCGGTATTGCGCGCCGTCGCCGAGGCCGTCCATGAACCGGTAATAATCCAGCGGCCAGTAAGGACTGCGATACTCGACCGGCATGATCCAGACCGCGTTGACGCCGAGCCGCGGCAGCGTCGGCAGCAGCCGTTCCGTCGCCGCTTGAAAACCGCCGAGGTCTTTGAAGTGGCTGCCGATGGTGCCGCCGGGATGAAACGAGTAAAGGATCGCCTCGCGCACCCACGCCGGCTGGTCCGCCGGCAATTTCAACCCGACCGAGCCCATCCAGTCCCACAGCTTCGCCAGCGCCGACCAGTAACCGCCATCGAGGACTTCCATCGTGACGAAACCGATCTCCTGCGAATCGTCCGGCCGCAGGAAGCCGGCGGCGGTCAGGTTTTGACGCGCTTCGAAGCGGCCTTTGTCCTCCGTGATTTCGACCGACGGCGGATCGTCGGCGAAGCTGGCCCAGAGCAGCGATTGTTTTGGCGAGAGTTCCGCCAGCGCCGGCGCGATCGAACCGTGCCCGCGATGCCTGCGGCCCGGTTGCATGCCCGCGAAGCGAAAGCTTTGTGCCGGCCAGACGCCGGGAAAACGGTAGAAGCCCGATTCCGTCGCCGCCAATCCTTCCGTGCGAAACGCCACGCCGCGCAGCTTCACGGTTTCCTTGCCGCGATTGGTCAGCCGCACCGAGCGATCCAGCCGCGCGCGGTCGGCGTGCAGTTTGTAACGCTCGACCAGTTCATACGGCCCGGCGGCGACGGTAAGTTCCAACGTGTCCGGCGATGGACGGTTCTGGCCGACGAGCTTGCGCGTCAACTCCATCTTCTCCAGCCAGACAACCTTGTTGGTCGGCCCGATGGAGAACGTAACGGACGGCACATCGGCTTTCGGGCGGGCGATTTCCTGGCCGCGGCAGGCGATGCGAAGCAGATCGCCGGTGGTCTCGCTGAAACTAAGTTCGAGCGGCCCGTGCTGGAACTCCACCGGCGCGGCCGGGGCGGTGAACGGGCACGCCAGCCAGAGCAGCGCGGCGCCGGTGAGCACGGTGAGCGGCAGATTGTTCGTCTTCATCCAATCTCGTTTGCGCCGCGCCGGCGGTGGAGTCAAGCAAAGTCGGGCGCATCTTGGCACACGCGCCACGATCAAGCCCCAGAGGCAGGGCGAAGCGTCCCCGCTGAGCCGTATTCGCTCACGTTCCAAAGGTCGCGGCTCGCCGGGGACGGCTCGCCCTACCCAACGGGCGCGGGTACCAGGTTGCGCCCCAACCTGACACTTGCACCGCAGCGCGGGTTTCCAACCCTTGCCACGTGAAACGCGATCCCAATCACCCCGAAAGCTCCGACAGGAGTCGCGAGTCCGTCCCGGACTTTCGGAGCCCATCGCTCGCGATGGATTATTCAAGGTTCACGGCATCCTTTCATTTGGCTTCGTTTCGCAAAAACACGTTTCATCACGAGGACCGGACGGATTCGAAATGTTGAGTTTCTGGTTGGGAAACGGGGTTTCCAGGTTTTCGACGCGTTCATCATTTGGGTTCGTTTTTAACGTAGCCGCGTCACAGAGTGGCGCGTGGCTGGCAACCTCTCCACCTCGTAGCCGCCGACGTGAGGAGGCGGAAATCGGAGCCGTGTCACGCCGTGACGCGGCTGCCTTGTTGAGTTTCGCTTTCGGGGCTGACCGCCGACGATTGCGGTAGGGCGCGACCGCCGGGCGCGCCGCATCGCGGTTTCGGCCGGCCCTGCGCGGCTTGCCACGGTTCACGTGGTCCGGCCCTGCCTTTCGGCGATCGGAAACCGCCCCGTCCATCCCTTCCTCCCCCGCCGTCATCGGCAGCGGAAGCTTCTCCCCCAGCCGCAGCCGCTGCCAGCGCTCCAACTGCCGCAGCAGCCGGAACAGTTGACGGTCCAGCGCCGTCTCATAGCGCACGATCCTGTTCACCACCTCCGCCTCCGGCAACACCGACGCCGTCCGCCGCGCCTCCTCCTCCATCCGCTCCCGCTCCGCCAGCACCTCCCGCCGCATCCGGTATTCCTTCAGCCGTTCCCCGATGAACGCCAGCACCTCCTGCCGATACTTGGCCTGCAACGCGCCCGCCTTCAGGCCGTCGGGATTGCGTTTGCGCCAGTCGTTGAGCACCGCCAGTTCGTGCGTCACCCCGTTGGCCTCCGCCCCAAACACGTCGATCACCTCGCCCATCGCCTCGCGGTTCAACTCGCCGCTGACCACGAGGTGCGTCAGCGCAGTCTCCAGCGTCTCGGTCAGGTAATCCAGCCCGGCGGTGCTCGTCTTCAGCTTGCTCTCGCCCTGAATCACCCCAGCGTGCTTCCAGCGCGCCCGCTGGCCGGCCCGCGCCCGCGCCCGCTCCCGGGCGCCCTCGCCCACGCTCACGGCGATTTCCCCGCTCTCGGCCTTCAGCACACGGCGCTTGCGCCAGTAACAGGTCACGATCTGCTCCACCAGCATCGCCTCCAGCGGACCCACGGGCGCGCAGTGCTCGAAGAACTGCCGGCGCAGAGCCTGGAGCTGGCTGGCGGATTCGTGGAGGCCCACGCCCTGCACGAGGGCGGCCTGCGCCAGCAGGCCGTGCTGGAGGGCGTTCATGCGGGAGCGGTCCCTGCCCCGGGCGGTTCGTGGCCCGGTGGATTTCATGGCGTTGCGGCGGTTGGCCGCGAGCTGTTTCGGGGACATGGTTTTGATGTTGCCTGGTCTCATGCGATCTCCTTGTGGTTGCAAGGGTCCTTTCTATCGCGCCGCGCCGGACCGCCCGTGGGGGCGGTCCATCCCGACGCCGGGCGCAGGGTAGGTAATTTCTCTTACCTTGGCAAGAGAAAAATGCTAACTATTTGCGGTGCGAGGGCCGCCGGCCTGGCGCGTGTGTCCGGGTGCGCCCAGCAAAGTTCGCCATGCGTTTGCGGGCTGGCATCCGCCAGCCGTTTCGGTAGAATCCCAAACCACTGCCATGAAACTTCTGCCTGCACTCGCCACGGTTTTCATCGCCGTCGCCGCCCAAGCCGCGCCGGAAAACGTCATCACCCTCAACATCGAGCCGGACAAGGAGCATCCGCGCAATTCGGAAGGCTCATTCGTCACGCTCAAGTCGGGCCGGCTGCTGTTCTGTTATTCGCAGTTTTACGGTGGCGCGGCCGACGAGAGCGCGGCGCGCATCGCCGCGATCCACTCCGACGACGCCGGCCGCACGTGGAGCGCGCCGCAAACGGTGCTTGAGAACTCCGGCGGCAACAACCTGATGAGCGTCTCGCTGCTGCGGCTGCGCAGCGGCCGGATCGCGATGTTTTATCTGGTCAAAAACAACTGGATCGACTGCCGGCCCTACGTGCGCGTCTCGACCGACGAAGCGCAAACGTGGTCGGAGCCGCGGCTGATGGTTGAGGCGCCCGGCTATTTCGTGATGAACAACGACCGCGTTGCGCAGCTCGGCTCGGGCCGGCTGGTGGCGCCGGTGTCGTTCCATCGCGCGCGCGCGTCGGACCCGAACAGCAGCCGGTCGTTCGACGGGCGCGGCCTGGTGCTCTGGTATCTCTCCGACGACGAGGGCGCGACGTGGCGCGAAGCAGCGACGTGGTGGGCCGCGCCGCAGGCGTGCTCAACGGGTTTGCAGGAGCCGGGCGTGGTGGAACTGGCCGACGGGAAACTTTTCAGTTGGTCGCGCACATCGCTCGGCGCGCAATACGGTTTCCGCTCCGCCGACGCCGGCAAGGTCTGGAGCGCGCCGGAGCCGACGGAGATGAAATCGCCCGCCTCGCCGGCCAGCATCAAGCGGCTGCCCGGATCGGCGGAGTTGCTGGGGATTTTCAACGATCACAGCGGCCGGTTTGAGTTTCCCAAGGGCAAACGCACACCGCTGGTGGCGGCGGTGTCGTCCGACGGCGGCAAAACATGGCCGATGCGCAAAGCGCTGGAGAACGATCCGGACGGCTGGTATTGCTACACTGCCATTCATTTTGTGGATGACGCCGTGCTGCTGGCCTACTGCGCCGGCGACAAGAAAACCGGCGGCCTCAATCGTCTGCGCATCCGACGCCTGACGCTGGACTGGCTGCGAAACCCGTAGGGCTTGACGACACATTTTATCATGAACCTTCGCGCCCTGACGTCTCGCTTGTTTTGTTCGCTCGCGGCCGTCGCGTGGATGGCCGCCGCCCACGCCGCCGACGCGCCGCGGCCGAATGTCCTCGTCATCCTCACCGACGATCAGGGCCGCGGCGACTACAGCGCGTTCGGCACGCCGGACATCCGCACGCCGGCGCTGGACCGGCTGTTCCGCGAGGGCATGACGTTCGACAATTTTTTTGCCAACAGTTGCGTCTGCTCGCCGTCGCGCGCCGCGCTGATGACCGGCTGTTATCCCGACCGCGTCGGCGTGCCGGGCGTCATCCGCCAATGGCCGGAGGACTCGTGGGGCTGGCTCTCGCCGCGCGTGACGCTGCTGCCGCAACTGCTCAAGCGCGCGGGCTACCACAGCGCCATCGTCGGCAAATGGCACCTCGGCTTCGACTCGCCGAACACGCCGACCGAGCGCGGTTTCGATTTCTTCCACGGGTTCCTGGGCGACATGATGGACGATTACTGGACACACCTGCGCGGCGGCGTGAATTTCATGCGCTGCAACCGCGAGGTGGTGGACCCGAAAGGCCACGCCACGGACGTGTTCACCGGCTGGGCGTGCGATTACCTCGCCGAACGCGCCCGCGCGAAGGAACCGTTCTTCCTTTACCTCGCCTACAACGCGCCGCACGACCCGATCCAGCCGCCGCCGGAGTGGCTGGAGCGCATCAAACAGCGCGAACCGAACATGAACCCGAAGCGCCAGAAGCTCGTCGCGCTCATCGAGCACCTCGACGCCGGCATCGGCCGCGTGCTCGACACGCTCGACCGGCTGAAGCTCGCCGACAACACGCTGGTCATTTTCACCTCCGACAACGGCGGCGTGCTCGCCAACGGCGCCAACAACGGCCCTTGGCGCGGCGAGAAATGCCACATGTATGAAGGCGGCTTGCGCGTGCCGGGCGCGGCGCGCTGGCCCGCGCGCATCAAAGCGGGCAGCCGCACCGGCCGCTTCACGCTGACAATGGATATTTTCGCCACGGTCACCGAAGTCGCCGGCGTGAAGCCGCCCGCCGACGTGGACGGCGTCAGTTTCCTGCCGGCGCTGCTCGGTGACAATCCGCCGGAAGCGCAGCGCGAGTTTTACTTCGTCCGCCGCGAGGGCGGCATCGCCTACGGCGGCAAGACAATCGAGGCGCTGCGGCGCGGCGATTGGAAGATTCTCCAGGACAGCCCGTTTGCGCCGCTCGAACTCTACAACCTCGCCGCCGACCCCAAGGAAACCACCGACCTCGCCAAAGAGCAGCGGAAAGTTTTCCGCGACCTCGACGCCGCCCTTCGCCTCCACGTCCAGCGCGGCGGCGAGGTGCCGTGGCAGCCGCCGGCGAAGTAATGTTGTTCGGCGATTGCTTTTGCACTGTAGCGGCGGTCTCTGACCGCCGAACCATGACGCGGACACATCATGCCACGTGTCAAATACCATGCCCCTCCCTGATCCCACCCACGATCTGCCGGTGTTTGAGGTTGACCGCATCCGAGAGCAGGCGTAGAAGCGGTTTGCAAAGGACGGTGTGCTGTGGACATTTCCGCTATCAGGCAGGCAACTTTGGCTAGCTCAACGCTGTTCGCGCTGGCCCTGATGTTGACCGGGCAAACACTTTACGCTCAACAAAACGAGGAAGTCAGCAGGCGATTGGCCGATCTCCGCGCTAAGGCGGAAAACGGCGATGCCCAATCCCAACGCGAATTGGGCGAGGTGTTCTTCCGTGGCAATCTTGGCGTGACGAAGGATGAAGTGGAGGCGGTGAAGTGGTATCGCAAGGCAGCCAAGCAGAATTACGCCCAAGCTCAATATACTCTGGGCGGCTGCTACTTTGATGGAAAGGGCGTGGCGAAGGACGAGGCCGAGGCGGTGAAGTGGTATCGCAAGGCAGCCGAGCAGAATTACGCCGAGGCTCAATTATGTCTTGTCTGGTGCTATAAACAAGGCCAAGGCGTGGCGAAGGACTTGGTGGAAGCATATAAATGGGCGAGCCTGGCCGCGTCGCAGGGTGATAAGGACGCGAAGGAGTTGCGGGACACACTGAAGACAAAGATGACTCCTGAGCAGATCGCGGCGTCACGCGAGAGCTTGACTCTCACTTCCACGCTTACCCTCGCCGATCCGAATGCAAGATTCCGTGCAGCACCCACGCCGGAGGACAATCTGGCGCAGGTGCCAGCGATGAAGGCGACGACGGAGAATAATTACGTTCCGAAGTTGCGGTCCGGCGAAATGCCTAGCGTCACGGTGGATTACGCGAAGTTTGGCCGACAAGCCGGCGAACGCAGAACCGCGTCGCTCCTCTCACAAACGATTAATGACCCGAACGCTGCTTTCAGGGCTTCTCCATCTCCACATGTTCCATCTGAGGCATCTTTTCAGAAGCAGACCGATCAGTTTGTGCCGCTCACATCTGGCGATGATGTGAGCAGCACACACGCAACTGCGATCCCTCCTTTGAAACCCTCTGCAGATTCCAACATTGGCCTTTTTTGTCTGTTGGGGGTAATCGGCCTGATTCTTGCAATTTACGGTTCCGTCTTGGGTTGCACACGGAAGATCGTGGTTTACGATAGCAAGAAGGATCTAAACGTAACCTGTGCCAGTATCGTTTCATGGGCGTGCACTGGCATCGCTTTTCATCTCAACGCAGAGGCTCCATTTGTTATCTGGGTGCTACTACCGTTAAGTATTATCCTCACGTTCACCTTAGTAGGAAGTTCATTACGAGCCAACAAGAGTGCATGGGAAGGAATATTATCGGTATTCGCCAAATATGCCTTGTTGGTGCTAATAATGTTCTCTGCCATAATTGCTGTCGCAGGTGCCTTAGCGACCGCCCAAGGGATAAAACAAAAGAAGTACAAAGAAGCTACTAGCACGGCGGCGGTTGGGGCCGCTGGGGCTGCCGGATTCTATTTCCTCGAACAGCTCATCAATGATCTTATAACTAAAGATACCTCGGTGAAACGTAACGCACCCTTCACAGTTGTATCTCCGAAAAGTAGCCAGACCCCGACGGCGGTTGATGTTCCCAGCCCGACAATAATGTCATCCCCTATTCAGGAGTCAGCAAGAACAGACAATGAGAAAGGCAGGGGAGTACTTGCGGCACTTGGGACTGTGTTTGCGGCAGCGCTTGCTGCAAACGCCATGGAACAACATTCCGCCAAATGTTATTGTAAGTATTGTGGCCGGAGCTTTACCAGCCTTACCGATCTAACCTCGAACCGTTGCTCAAGCAATCCACGGGGTTCTGGTGCGCGTCATGTTCCCTATGGGGGCATTGAGAATTCTCCATATCACTGCCAGTATTGTGGCCGGAGCTTTACCAGCCTTACCGATCTAACCTCGAACCGTTGCTCAAGCAATCCACAGGGGTCTGGCGCGCGTCATGTCCCATACGAGGGTCATGATCAATCTCCATATCACTGCCAGTATTGTGGCCGGAGCTTTACCAGCCTTACCGATCTAACCTCGAACCGTTGCTCAAGCAATCCACAGGGGTCTGGCGCGCGTCATGTCCCCATGTGATGACAGAGAGAAGCCAAAAGTTGCTATAATCATCTGCAATGACCAACATGCACCCGCTTTCTAAATCCAAGCTACTCGCCTACCGGCAGTGCCCCAAACGGTTATGGCTTGAAGTGCATAAAACAGAGTTGCGCGAGGATTCGGCGGCCACCCAAGCGAGTTTTCAGGTGGTTGCCAAGCTCTAACAACGGATCGATACGCTCCTGTGTGCTCGAATAGATGCACTGATTAAGCAGGTAACGGGAGCAGACGGCGTTGCGAAAGAGGGGAAGAGACAAAACACATTCGGGCTATTCCTTGGGTGCGATCTCCTAGACCTTGGGACACACTTCTCGCCAGATCGCTTCGACGTCGGTGACATATTCCTCGATTTTGTTAACAGCCTTTTCTATGTCCGTTCGACACTTGTCTGTTTCTTTGAGCAGCCCGACTAGATACTCTAGGTTATCGAAACAAGGGGATAGCACAACGAGAAAGTTCAGCGGCCAATAAGAACTATTCATTAAATAAGGTCCATGATCGGGATACTTCAGAACAAGTTGTTCATGTAAAGCCATCAATTTGGACCTGAATTTCGTCGCTGCGTCATTACCACAAAGCACGCCAACTCTGAGCCCTAGTTCGGAAAACCGAAGATGAACCCCCACTTCCATATTGGGTTCCGCAAAGATGGGACGTGATTCGATGGAATGAAGTATGAGGGTGAACGTGGCATGATCAGATTCGGTCGACCTGATTGTGAAGCCTCTCCTTTCCAACCCGCGTCTGATACCGTTGAAAAACGTGGTCTTGTGTTCCTCCATCAACTGGTCTTTGGCATCAGTAATATCACCTAGGTGAGTGAGGATTTCGGGATGTTCTTTGATGATATTGATTGTCATGTCCATGTACTGTTTCTCCAATGGGCTGCGATGATCTACCAATTGGTGAATGACATCCTTGTACTGTCGTAGTGCTTGGTTAATGTTGACGTACAGGCCAGTCGCTTGCAAACACTGTTCTAGCCATGGGATGATGTGGTCCTTGTAGGAAATGCGATAATACTGCTTGTTGTCGGGTGGTGTCTTGGATTGTTTGCCGTCAAGCGTCAGATAAAGCAGAACTGATTGAGGGTAGTTGCTTCGCTCCAAGAACGTCGCATACCGCTGTATTTGTTGGTTCCCCTCTGAGGCCCAGATTTTGTTTTCAATCGCGATTGCACCGCAACCGGTGCTCTCAATTAGAATGTCCAACCGCCCTTCTTTAACAGGAAATTCACGGTGGACGCGGACATTATCGCAGGCAAATCCATTAAACATCGACAACGTCTCAGGATCAGCATCGTGTGCATGAGGCTTTACGCCCTGTTCCCTCAGCACCCCCAAGAACAGCTTCAGGAACAGAGGTCCGCAGTCATGCGTGTCATTCGGATTCAGCAGATGAGCGAGGTAATTGGAATGCAGACGAGTTTCGTCCCCTATGCCGAGCAAAACCGTAAACAGATTGAATCTGCTCTTGGTCGCTCTCAGATGCGCTTCACGCTCCACCTGAATCTCATGGAGTTTATGCGTGACGCACCCGATTGTCAGTCCGATGTCAGTATCTATTTCAGTTGAGGCCACGCTCTTCCTGTCATTCACGAATATGCACAGACTGCGCTCGGTGCCCCATACCGTCAACCCAAAATATCCGCCCAAAATATCCGCCAGATTCGCGAACGAGGGTCATGCGGTCACAACTCCCGACTCTTGACAGTCACTGCGGCCACTCAAGAAAAAAACAGCTCGAGACAGATCCATCGCTCGCTCTCCCCGATTGTTTTGGGACTGTTTCCACGGGTTTCACGTGGCTATTCATGCGGAAGCCCTTCGGGCTTCTGTGGCCGCGATCAGCACCCACAAAGTCCGACAGGCTACAAAGACGCAGCCCTGGTGACAAAAACTCCCCTCCGCTCGAAAAACAGGCTGTCAACTCCACCCAAGTGTGAGATTATCCGGCCCGGTTCAGTCATGAAAACCAAATTGTTCTTCTTTGTTGTTGCTGCGGCGGCGTTGGCGGCGTTCTCCGGCGTTTCGCTCGCGGCCGACCGGCATCCAAACGTCTTGTTCATCCTTTGCGACGACATCCGTTGGAACGCGATGAGTTGCGCCGGGCATCCTTATTTGAAGACGCCGAACATTGACCGCATCGCCAACGAGGGCGTGCGGTTCGAGAACATGTTCTGCACCACGTCGCTCTGCTCGCCGAGCCGCGCGAGCATCCTCACCGGACTCTATGCGCACTCGCACGGCGTGCGCGACAACTTCACCGAGCTGCCCTCAAACCTCACGCACTGGCCGCAACGCCTGCGTGAGGAAGGCTACGAGACGGCCTACATGGGCAAGTGGCACATGGGCGAGGACAACGACATGCCGCGCTGGGGCTTCGACTATTTCGTGACGCACAAGGGGCAAGGGAAATACTTCGACACCGAGTGGAACTTCAACGGCCACCGCCGCGAGGTGGTGAAGGGCTACTACACGAAGATTATCACCGACATGGCGCTCTTCTGGATGAAGCAGAATCACGCCGGCAAGCCATGGGCGCTTTGCGTGGGCCACAAGGCGCCGCACAGTTTTTACACGCCGGAGGAGAAATATGCGCACACGTTCGACAATGTGCGCGTGCCGTATCCCGACACCGCTTTTCATCTCGATGACAAGCCGGCATGGATCAAGGAGCGGCTCTACACCTGGCACGGCATCTACGGGCCGCTGTTCGAGTGGCGCAAAAAGTTCCCCGACGACCGGCCCGAGGCGGTGAAGGATTTCGAGCGCATGGTCCACGCCTACTGGGGCACGATTCTCTCGGTGGATGACAGCGTTGGCCGCCTGTATCGGTTCCTCGAAGACACGAAGCAACTCGACAACACGATCATCGTTTTCATGGGCGACAACGGCCTGCTCGAAGGCGAGCACGGCATGGTGGACAAACGCGCCGCGCACGAACCGAGCCTCCGCATCCCGCTGCTCGTGAGGTATCCGGGCCTGCCGAAAGGCAAGGTCGTCGCGCAGCAGGCGCTCACGTTGGACATCGCGCCAAGCCTGCTCGAACTCTGCGGCGCGCCGCCGCTCCCGAACAT
>Ga0209083_1001288_pt1 | contig 29557 bp, 22 predicted proteins | sample AM7aDNAmetaG_FD_184132 | JGI IMG/M metagenome (GOLD analysis project Ga0209083, IMG submission 184132) | Freshwater microbial communities from Finland to study Microbial Dark Matter (Phase II) - AM7a DNA metaG (SPAdes) (version 3) | ecosystem: Environmental > Aquatic > Freshwater > Lake ...
AAAGTGTGACATGGGGGAGGGGGAACGTAGTACGTGATGCGTAATACGTAGAAGACGCAGGCGCGCGGGTGCGGGTATTCGGTTGAGAAAGAACGGGCCTCTACCTATACAGGGGGTGTCGCGCTTTTTGCGCGCAAAGCGCACCACTGGGAGGGCGGATTTGCGATTTTCCATTGGTTTTGGGGGGTCGGGGTCGAAAAATCGGGAAAGATTGCTGTAAGTCGCGGTGCGCGCCTGCGCGACACATGCGCAGCACTCCATGTGTTGAAAGAAGAAGTCTCACGCCCGCCCGCCACGGATCGCCGCGGCGACTCTTCGAGCGGGTAAACTCTGTACCGCTGACGGCGCGACTCGACTGAGCTCGCCGAAGTCCACGAACGCCACGCCAAGGAAGACGGGGGAGAGACCGATCCGCAGATTCTCGCCGATTTGCGCAGATTCGATATGGCCGAGAGATCTCTATGAAGAGGATGCAACCACATAGATCGGTCGCCCCACCCAGGCGGGTCTTCGACACGGCGACTAAACTGCGCTCGCAAGGGAATTGGCCGGGGATTGTCACCCGACGACTTCCCAGATGAGGGGGCGCTGGCCGGGCTTTTTCCAGGTGCCGGGGGCGAACATGGGGGTGGAGGTCAGTTTCGACTGAGTTACGGTCAGGGCGCCGGCATCGGTGAGCACATGCAGGAGCGGATCGGAGGCGGCCGGGAGGTTCACGAGGGTGATCGTTCCCACGGTTGGGGCGGAGATGTGGCTGTTGGCCACGTAGGCGGGATGAGAGGTCTTGGAGGGCAGCTTGCGGCCGGTGACTTTGAGGGTTTCGAGTTTGGCCGAGAGATTGGCGAAATCGTCGGCGGTGGCGAAATGCTCGGCACAATCCGCGGCCACGCCCACAAGGATGTCGCTATCCAGGAGCGTGGCCACGGTCATCTTCTTGATCGAGCCGGTGGTCACGATTCGGCTGTTGGAGACATCGCCGCTTACCGCGATTGATGCCACCGGCAATCCCTGTATGCAGATATTCGCATCACTGATCTGCCGGAAGGTCAGCGAGGCCGCCGCTTTGCCGGCAGAGCGTCCCAGGCTGTTGAGGAGCACTTCGCCGCTCTCAACCACGCTCTTGGCGCTGATGCTCTTGAGCAGGCCATCACTGGTGATGTCTCCCAGGTGATACAGGCCATCACCATACTTGCCTTTCTTCACGGTGATGCTCAGGGTGCTGGTGGCGGTGGTGTCGATCAGGCCCACCTGGTTTCCCCAGAAGCTGCCCATCCCGCCGCCGCTGAGCTTGAAGGTCACCACATCGCCATCGCCGTCCGCGATGCTCAGGTTCTTGTTCGACCGGCCGTCCACCCGCCCGAACTCAAACACCGCGAGGATCGGGATTCCCAGTTCCTTCTCCACGCTTAAGCCACCGGCATCGGTGGCGCGAACGCGCACCGCATACTCACGGCCCGGAATGTAGTTGAAGGTGGTGGCCGTAACCATGCGGTTGCCGATGATCCGGAAACTGGCGTTGTCATCATCGCCAAAGCCATTGACCAGGGCGTAGGTAAAGGTGTCTTCGCCATCGGAATCTGTTGCCGATAATCTGCCCACTTTCGTACCAATGGGCTGACCCTCGGGAACTCCAGATCCTGAGAGCAGCACATTCGTTGGCGACTCATTCTCATTGGTGATCGTGATGGGATAGATGGCCTCGTAGATCACGACTCCGAGATTGCTGCTGCGGATGCGGACGCTGCAGCTATTCTTCCCTTCGTAGTTCAACGGCCCGGCCGTAAGAAGCTGGTCGCCGGCAATGGCAAAATTGCCATTGTCATCGTCGCCAGTGCCGGGAACCAGTGTATAGGTCAGGGCGGTAAACGCGTCGGCGTTGCTGCAGGAAAGAGTGCCGATCAGCGTGTTATATGGTTGGTTTTCGGGCACCATGGCATTGCTCAGGGCAATGCTGACCACATGAATGGTCAGGGCCTTCGCAAAGGATAATCCCCCTGCATCGGTCGTGCGGATGCGGACACTATACGTGCTTCTGTCCGCAAGGCTGAACGAGGCTGCGGTGAAGAGCTGGCCGCCGCTGATCGTGAAGCTGGCATTGTCATCGTCGCCTGTTCCGGAAACCAGGTGATAGGTAAAGCTATCCCCAACATCGGGATCGGTGCTGGCAAGCGGGCCCACGACTGTGCCTGAAGGCTGATTCTCAACCACCAGGCTATTGACCAGAGCGACATCCGTGGGCGCCTCATTGACGTTCATGACCGTGACCGTGAAGGACTGCTCGAAAGAGAGGCCAAAGGAATCGGTCGTGCGGACATGGATCGAGTATCTGGTTCTGGTCTCATAGTCAAAGCTGACGGCGGAGAGGAGCTGGTTGCCAGCGATGCTGAAGCTGGCGTTATTCGCGTCGCCGAATCCACTGACCAGACTGTACGTGGATGGGTGGTCGGCATCGTCGCCAGTCGTAGTGAGGGCGCCTACCACGGTACCGGGCGGCTGGTTCTCAAGGATGCTGCTGGGCGAGAGACTCGTTCTCGCATCATGCGCGATGTCGATACGCACCGTTGCCACGTTGGAGTCCAGCTTTCCATCGTTAGCCTTCCAGGTAAAGCTGTCGTCGCCGAAGTAGTTGTCGGCAGGCGTATAGGTGAAGGTGCCATCAGTCCGGAACGACAGCGTACCGTGCGCGGGCGGTATCACCTCGCTATAGGTCAAGGTATCTTGATCCTCGTCGGCGGCGATCGCCCGGGCCTGGATGGGGATGCCCTGGTTGGTTGTCAGAGACTGATCGTAAGCCAGAGGAGCATGGTGAAGCTTACCGATCTTGGCCACAAAGGCGTCCCTGACGCCACCGTTGTAACTGGTATCAAATCCACCGCTGGCAAAATCGAGTGAATCGGTTAGGCCCGTTACCCACGCGTCACCGTTACCATCTATCGCTATGGCATAGCCTTTATCATATCCACTGCCTCCCAGATAACTCGACCATACCAACTTCCCATCAGCGTCGATCTTTGCCACATAGGCGTCGTAGCCGCCATCGTAGCTATTGTCGAACCCACCTCTGGTCCAGCCGGGAGATCCGGTATCTCCTGTTACCCACGCATTGTCGCTGCCATCCAAGGCAATGCCGCCGCCAGGGCTCCTGCTTGCGCTCGCCAGAGTCGTTTGCCAGGCCAGAGTTCCATCGGCGTTGATCTTTATCGCACCGACCCACCAGAGCCGGGCATCACCGCTGCTATCTGTAGCGATGTCCAGGCCGCCCCAACCGATGAACCATGCCAAGGTTCCATCGGCGTTGATCTTCGCCGAAAAAGTATTGAGCATCGTAGTTCCGCCTGGATTGCTCACCCCCGTCACCCAGGCATTGCCGCTGCCATCGACGGCAATGCTACAGTCTTCTTCATAGGCCGCGCCGCCCAGATAACTCGACCAAAGCAAGGTTCCATCGGTGCTGATCTTCGCCACGAAGGCATCAGAGGTGCCATAGAGGTTGGTACCGAATCCGTTGCTGGGAAAGTCGGTTGAACTGGTCCGCCCCGTGACCCAGACATTGTCGCCACCATCGATGGCTATACCGCTTCCCTCGTCGTAGCTCGTTCCACCCAGATAACTCACCCACGCCAGTGTTCCATCGGCGTTTATCTTCGCGACAAAGGCGTCTGCGCCACCGTTGTAGGTGGTGTCGAATCCGCCGCTGGCAAAGTCAGTGGAACGGGTGTTTCCCGCCACCCAAGCATTGCCGTTGCCATCGATGGCTATGCCCATGCCCCCGTCGTCAGCGCTGCCTCCCAAATAACTCGACCACGCCAAGGTTCCATCGGCGTTGATCTTGGCTACAAAGGCGTCCCCGCCGCCGTTGTAGCTAGTATCGAAGCCGCCGCTGGCGAAATCGGGTGAAGTGGTCACTCCCGTCACCCAGGCATTGCCGCTTCCATCGATGGCTATGGCCGTGCCCACGTCCTGGCTGCTGCCCCCGACATAGCTTGACCACTCAAGAGCAGGCGTGTCCGCCAGGAGCGTTCGCTGCTCCAGCCTCTCGATCACTGCTCCGGCTGCCCGATGCATCCCAGCAGCGGATTTGCCCAACCCACGCCCAATGTCCTTCCACTGTGTCATGGCATGCTCCTGTTACATCCCAGTGGCCCCATACACTCACGACGTCTTGCATCCTACCGTTCAGTCCGCCAGCCTGCAACGCAATTCCGCAAGTGGTCGAGTTCTCTGCCGCAATTCCGCACCTAACATACTGCTATTCGCTGACGTGTCCGGAGTCTTCTGTGCGTCCGTGCGGCGCGATTTCTGTGGTCAATTGCTTTAACAGGAGATCGCCGAGGGCGCAGAGAAGAGTGGCCGCGAAAAGGCTCAAGAAGCGCAAGAGAGGGGAACAAGGAAGCGGCTGCGATCTGGGGTTTCAGCCCCGACAGGTCGGGATCTACGCTGCGCTCCGAGATCTGAGAAGGGAAAGACAGCCTGAAGGATGTACTTCGAACGGTGCTTGATGCCAGTGCCATGCCGTCCTTACACTCCTGTCTATGCGGATCGCGGAAACGTTTAGTTCCATTCAGGGCGAGGGCAAGCTGGCGGGGGTGCCTTCGCTGTTTATCCGAGCGAGCGGGTGCAATCTCCGCTGTCGATGGTGCGATACACCCTATGCGAGCTGGAATCCGGAGGGTGAGAACTGCTCGCTGGAGCGGATCATTGGGATTGTGAGCAAGGCACCGGCAAGGCATGTGGTGATCACGGGCGGAGAGCCGCTGCTGATGCCGGGAGTCGCGGAGCTGTGTTTTGCCATCCACGCCATGGGGCGGCACATTACCGTGGAGACGGCCGGCACAATCTTTGAGCTGCTGCCGGCGGACCTGATCAGCCTGTCACCCAAACTCTCCAATTCAACCCCGGATGCCGAGTCCGGCGGGCCCTGGTCGCATATCCACGAACAGCGCCGGCTGAGTATTCCCGTGTTGCAGCAGTTCATCGATACGGCGGCCGATCTGCAGCTAAAGTTTGTCATCCAGAGACCCGAGGATGTGGATGAGGTGTGCGAGGTGCTGGGGAAGCTGCGGAACTGGCGGGCGGAGGATGTGCTGTTGATGCCCGAAGGGACCAGCGCTGTAGTGCTTGAGGAACGTTCCTTGTGGCTGGTGGAACAATGCCAGGCGCTGGGCTATCGGTTTGCGCCACGCCTGCATGTCATGCTGTGGGGCAACCGCCGGGGCGTGTAGGGGCCATCAGTAACAGGGGGGCGATGATGTCCAACGCGGTCCGCCATTCCAGGTAGTAGTAGGGGATGTCCAAGTCTTCATGCAGGCGCTTGAGCTTCTGATGGAATTGCTCGAAGAGCGTCTGCAGGGGCTGTTGCGTCCGCGGATCGCAATAGAACATTCGGCATCCCATCGGCCGGAGTTGATGGACCATACACAGTTTTCCCTGCTGGAACCTGCAGCCACTTCCATCCACTTGCTGCGTCAGTGCCGATGGAACAGAGATCCTGGATGCCATGGCCACAAATGTGGCCAGTTCGGCGGTTGTCACGTACAGGCGGTGTCCAAAGTCATCGAAACGGCAGCAGCGGCCGGACAATTCACAGATTGGGCCGATCTGGCGGATGCGCTGCTCAGCTTCGGAATACAAACCCGTTACAGCGTCGATAATCCGAACGGATGCCGCGGCATCCGCGACGGCTCTGGCAAGATCGATTTCCTTTTGGGTGGCCAAGCAGGTTCATTGTACAGGTTTGATATCCTTAACCCAGTACCGACCGGTTGCGAGCCGTGAATAATTCGTTAGAGTGCGCTGGCCGGTTGTGATTGGCGGAGAATGGCGGGAATGAATCGAGGGACGCTCCTGGTTGCAATACTCCTGGCGTCGGCGTGTGCCGGCGTGAGGGCGGAGTCTGCGCCGGGAAGCCCGACGACTCGATCTGCTGCTGTGCCCGATAGCGATCCCTCCACGGTTCTTGCCAGTCCATCGAATTCGAGTGTCCAGCGCGAGGAGGCCGCACGCCTGCTTCTGCAGCAGGATGCGCCGCAGGCTCGTCAGGTGATTCAACGCACACTTGAGGATGCTTCGGACCCTCAGGCGCAGCTTGCGGTTGCTCGTGCGATCTCGACAAGCGGGCTGTGCCGCGGTGAGTACCTGGTGCCGCTTCGCCTGATGATGGGCAATGATCGCGTGCTGACGGATGCCGCCGCACAGGCTCTGGCTGCATGCCGCGATAATCCTGAGTCGCTGAGGCTGCTGATCAATTTCGCCAGTGCCCGGCAGCAGCGTGAGGCCGATCGTCTTGTGGTGATCCGCGCTCTGGGCAGCCTTACCGAGAAGCCGGCGGCTGAATTCCTCATCAGCCTGCTTTTGCGAGAAGATGACAGTCAGCGGATCCGCAACGCGGCGGCCGATGCCCTGGTGGAAATGACCGGCCACAACGAGAATGGCCAGGATCCACGTCTGTGGAGCGCGTGGTGGAATCAGAATTCCGCGCGGCCTGAGGCACAGTGGAAGCAGGAACTCACGGTTCACCAAGCTTCGCGGTATGTTGCGGTGCGGCAGCAGTATCTTCAGCTTGCCGGGGAGCTGCAAAGCATCCTGACGCGTGTGTATGAAACGACGCCCCCAGCGCAGCAGCCAGCACTGCTGCTGACGTATCTCCGTTCCGGCCACTCGGAAATCCGCCGCATCGGCGCCACGGTGGTCCATTCAGAAGCGATGGCTGCCCAGCCGATCACGGCTGAGACCCGCGAGCAGTTGCGGAGCATGATCGCTGATGGTTCCCGCGATGTGCGGATGGCGGTGGCAGGGGCGCTGCTGGCGACGAATGATCCGGCGGCGCTGGATCCGTTGCTGAAGCAGCTTGCCCGCGAAGGCGATCCTGAGGTGCGTGCATCACTGGCGGCTCCGTTGGCTTCGATTGGTGACCTGCGTGCAGTGCCTGCGCTGCGGCAAATGCTCAGCGACCCATCACTGAGTGCGGCGGCGGCCGGGGCGGCGGCTTTACGAGAACTGGGTCCGGTGATCCGCGAGAAGGACCCCGCCCTGGCTATGGCCGTTGCCAAGGATCTTCAGGGGGCGCTCTCGCGTGTCGAGGGCGGGCCGGGGGCGATGCCGCTGCGCGAGGCGATTGCCGAGGCGATGATTCCGTTGCGCGAACCATCATTGATCCCCACGTTCTACCAGTTCCTTGGCGAATCGGGCTCGACGCGGCTGCGCTGGGCCGCACTGCGTGCACTGGGCGAGCTGCGCGATCCCAAGGCCGCTGATACGATTGCCCGCTATCTGGAAGATCGCGAAAGCGGCGTCCGGCTTGAGGCGGTGCGATCTCTGGGCAAGACATCGGCGGCCGAACACGCCGAACTGCTGTACCGAAGGACGAGTATTGTGGAGGAGACAGATCCCTCCGTGCGCGATGAGGCGTGGGGTGTCTTGCAGGGCGTGTTTGCCAAGCTGCCGCTGGAACAGTTGCCGGTGTGGGTGCAGCGATATGCGGGGGAGGCGTCCCGGCGAGTTGTCGTGCTTCGGGCGATGGCGCAACGGCAGGAGGCGGCCGGCGATGCGGCACACCTGGCTGTGACCCGGCAGGCAATCGGCGTCGCTCTGATGGACCTGGATCAGCCGCTGGATGCATCAACCCAGTTCAAGACGGCGCTGGATTATTTTGCGGGCCAGGCGGACCAGCAAATGATGACGGAGCAGTTGGTCGAGCAATACCTTCGGTCGCTGGTTCGTAGCCGCTCGACGACGCAGATCATCGAGTTTGGCAGTCGGTTGTTGACGCAGCGTGCCTCATACCAGCAGACACTGGGAGTGGTGCTTCGCAACGAGGTCCGAGGGATGGTTGACCAGAAGCAATACGCTGACGCCGTCAGCATTATTCAGGCTTCGCGGAGGATTGACCCACCTCTGGCCACGAAGTATGCGGACGATCTGGACGCTATCGGCAAAGAGGCGGCATCGTTCATGCCGGCCGGTCCCGCCACAGTTCCGGCCACCCAGGCATCTCGCTGATCTGGGGCAGTGATGGGGTCCTTAATACCGCAGTGGCGCATAGCCGGCCGCATCGTCAGGCGTCACCGGAACGGCGGTATAGGTTGGCGGGGTATATACACCACGGTTGACGACATGTTCCCATGGCGGCGTCGCGATCATCAGCAACGGCAGCGCAATCGTCTGACAGGTGAAGATGACCGGACCTGTGATGATGTTCTCACCATCGGGCACATCGCGGCGCGGCGTGTAATAGAAGTAGATGGGATTGGCGATCGATGCGCCATCGGCGTAGAGGCTGGTAACCGGTTCCCACTGCCGCAGTGCCATGGCACCATCTTCGATGATCGGGGCGGTGCTGAGTTTGTTGGGATATGGCGTGGTCACATCGGTGCAACCTGCAAGGAGCAGCCCCAGTGTCGAGATCGTCAGAAGGTTACGGATTGAGCACACTGTTGACATCTTTCCCCATTTCTTTCCGGTTATAATCCAGAATCCCGCCGCCACCGCTGACACTGCGCCACTCGTTGCCCGTCGGGTTGTAGTTCATCGGATCTTTCAGGGCAGCGTCGCGAGGGTCAGCCTTGGGCTCGGGCGTAGTGCAGCCCGAGAGAAGAACTCCCGCCAGGACAGCGATCAGGATCCAGAAGTTTCGGTTCATACGATGGCTGCTCCACCATGATACGGCACGCGACGCGTAGTGTATTGTACTCAAGACGACTTGCAACCGGAAGAGATTGATCTTTCAGCGTCGGTTCGCCATTCTGGGCTTCGCCGGGTGGCAGGAGGCGCGGTTCAATTGATGGATGAAGCGGGCATGGATGAAACGGGCACTTGCCCTGCCAGTGGGCACCATTTAGGATCGGCCCGTTCGGACCGGCGGGCGTGACGTGGCGCCGCGGGACCGGAGCTTGTGTCGCTCATACGGTAAGGGTCGCCCATGGCTACGGATGCGGCAGACATATCGCCGAACATCGCAAAGAAGTATTCGGTCAACGGGCTGACGTATACGAAGATGGGCCTGGTGGGCGTCTTTTCATGGCTCCTGTTCGGCGGATTCATCTTCAACGTCATGGAGATGGTCAAGCCCGGCGTACTGCCGCTGTTTCTCATGGGAGATGCGGGCAAGGTCGGGGCGAGCATGTCCATCACCAACCTGATGATGGTTGTCATCCCGGGCGTGACGGGCCTGCTAATCGGGCCGGCGGTCAGTTTCAAGAGCGACCGATATCGCGGGAAGCGCGGACGGAGGATTCCGTATATCACATGGACGATACCGCCGCTGGTCATCGCGTTGATCGGCATCGGTTTGGCGCCGAACTACCGGGATGCGTTTGTGAGGATGGGCGGGGCGTTCTTCCTTTCGCCCAAGATGGCGACGGTGACAGTCATCGGCTTCTTCGTCGCGATGTTCCACGTGTTTGATGAGTTCGTGAACAGCGTCTTCTGGTATCTGTTTGCGGATGTGGTGCCCGAAGCGTTCATCGGCCGGTTCGTGGCACTATTCAACCTGGTCGGCGGCGGGGCGGCGATGGTGTTCAACGGGTTCATGCTGCCCTATGCCGAGACGCGCATGCAGTGGATCTTTATGGGGGCGGCGCTGACCTACCTGGTGGGCTTCAGCGTGATGTGCTGGAAGGTGAAAGAAGGCGAGTATCCCCCGCCCGAGGACATCGGCGAGAACCCCAGCATCCTTAAGCAGACCAAGCTATACATCGTGGAGTGTTTCAGCCATCCGATCTATATCTACACATTCGTGAGCACGGCATGCATGGCGTTTGCCCTGGGCGCCAGTGCGGGCATGATCATCTTTCACCGCGACGGCATTCACCTGTCCATGGATGCCATCGGTACGGCGGGCATGTGGATCTCGGCGGCCGGCATGATCCTGGCGTATCCAGCGGGGTGGGCGGTGGACAAGTGGCACCCGATTCGGATCACGCTGGTGGTGGTCGTTCCGCTGACCCTGGCGCAGTTTTTCGCATTCTTCTTCCTGAAGGACCTGAGGACATACATCCTGCTGCAGGGCGGGACGCTGGTATTCAGTGCACTATTCAATGCTGGCGGCGTTCCGATCCTGATCAAGATTTTTCCGAAAGATAAGTTCGGGCAGTTCTGCTCGTGCAATGGCATGGTCCGGTCGACGGCACGGATGATCGGGGGCGTCTTTGCCGGGTTCTTCATCGACTACATGACGGATTTCTCGGTCGACAAGTTTGCGTTTCGATGGGTGTACATGTGGATTGGGGTTTTCCAGGTGGCGGGCGTGGTGTCGCTCTGGCTGATGTATGTGAAATGGAAGCGCATGGGTGGCGATACCAGTTACGTGCCGCCGGGTTCTGCCCTGGAGAAACAGATGCAGGCGGAGGGCAAGGCCTGATTAGTTTATGGCCGCACGCAACCTCGTCTGGCATCGGATAACAGATCGAGTTTGAGCAGACGTTCGGCGTTGGCGTGCATGACATTCTGGAGTACTTCATCCGGCAAATTCAGTTGATGCACGAAGCGAATGTGGTTGAGCAGGTGCTGCAGAAGGTACTCATCAACGTGGTTTGGTTCGAGGCTGACATCGGTGCCGAAGAGCATGCGATCGGCCCACTTGCAGAAGAAATCGCGGAGGCTGGTGCGGTCGGACTCGGGCATCTGGTCGAAGGGCCGGACAATGCAGCCGCAACTGGTGTCGGTTGACAGGTTGGGGTTTTCGGCGAAGAGTTGATTCAGGCGATCCCATCCGACGTGTAACTGGTGGGCACCGATGAAGGGAAGGCCGCGGAAGCGGCGGACGTTCTCCAGGGTTACCTGCAGCAGATCCTCGTTGGTGAACTTGGCGCCTTTGGCCCAGGCTTCATCCCAGTAGGCGTGCAGGCGGCCGCCCATATAGGGTGCGGCGGTGTGCCGCTGGGTGACGTGCCAGAGGACGGGACGGTTCTGCGTTTCGAGGTAGGCAAAGATGTCCTGCCAGGGCTTGGTGAGCCAAACCTTGTGATCGCCGGCCTCGCGCATGATGCGGATATTGAGGATCTTGAGGCCGACGGCGCCTGCGGCAATGCCCTTCTTGAGGAAGTCCAGGTCGGGCTTGTTGTCATCCATGCGGATCCAGAAGCGGAAGCGCGGGTCGAAGTCGGCGACGGCCTTGAAGGCGTCGAGATTCTCGGGTGAGCCATCGAGGGCGACCATCCGGCCGAGGCGAAAGGCCTGTGCCCGAGCAAAGAAGGTATCGAGCAGGCGGAAGATCTCGTAGCGGTCGTTGATGCCGAAATAGTGGGTGTGGCAATCGACAATGTAGCGCTCGGACGGCAGGTACTGAGCACCCCAGCCCGCGGAAAAGGCGTTGTCAATGGTGAGGCGCTGGGCGACGTCGGGGGAGTGGGGATGGTCGGTGGGGGATTGCTTGGCCATATAGATAAACTCTCCTGCGATAACTTGTCGCACAAATCGAGTTTCGAAAGGGGCAGATCACCGGACGTCTGTGCCCGGTCTGCCGGGGTACAGTATAGCCTGAGGCGGGAGGCATGTCAGGTCAAAGCTGTGTTGGGCGTTCGTGTGTTAGGCGTCCAATTGATCATTGGTGGCAGAGCAATTATGCTCGGCATCGATCTGGTACACGTGGTTGGATCGCGCAATCACTATTCGGGAGGAGATATCTTGAAGCTCTTGAGTTTCGTCGTGAGTGTGGTGGCGATATTGACGGTCTTGAGCGCCAGCACCTTCGGCGCGGCAGCGCTTCCGGCGGTGGAAGCGGCCGTGATACCCGGCACCGGCAAGCCGCCGGTGATTGCGGGTGAGGTGAAGATCGTGGGCAATATCATCTGCAGTAACCACACGGGATTTGGCGAGGGGAGAGTGTGGGTCGTGGCGCTGGATGGCCCGAAGGAGATCAAGGATGAGTATGACGCGATCCTGGCGAAGTATTACAGCAATACCGAGGGCAGCCTGAATAGCACTCAGGCACGGGCACTGCAAAACCAGTTTACTTCGCGATTGATGTACAACGTCGACGGCAGCGAGCAGGCCGCATTGTTCAAGGCGGCGCAATGGAGCGGCCGGTCGTTGTATAACCTGACGGGAACCATCAGCGCGAAGCCCGATGGCACGGTCTGGTTTACCTGTACGGGCCAGTCGGCCAATACTACCAGCAATCCATATCCGGCCAGGATGAAGCAAGCCGATGTTCCGTTGAGCACTTCGAGCGTGCCTGCGCTTGAGCTTAAGGTTGGCTCGGCGACTTTGCGCTGCCTCCATATCGATCCGGGCCAGTTCCTGATGGGAGAGCCTTACTACATGCTGATCAGTTGGCAGGAAGTGCCACCGCACATGGTGACACTGAGTAAGGGCTTTTATGTTGCCGAGATCCCGATTACCAACGAGTTGTTCAAGGCACAGATGGGGCGCGACGTTGCCGCACTTGCCAAGCTGCCGCCGGGGGCCGCGGCCAACCTGACGGTTATCGAGGCCAGAGAGTTTTGTGAGTCGCTTTCGGCGAGCAGTGGGAAGAAAGTCCGCTTGCCGACGAATGCGGAACTGGAATATGTCCTCCGTTGCGGAACATCGAACCCGCCATTCGGTGAGAAGTACAACGGCTGGGCAGCCACGCAGTCGGCCGATGCCAAGGCGACCAAGCCGAATAACTGGGGCATCTACATGTGGGAGGTCAGCGACAGTTGGGAACTGACCAACGACAAACCGGTCAGTGAACACAAGGATGTCGTTGATCCCAGCTATCCCAGCATCCCCAAGATCGGCCAGGGGGGGCATACGGGGCTGGGGATGGCGCAAAACAACTGGCCGATCGGCGAGATGGAATACATTGACGGAAACGCGGGGAACGGCGTGAAGTCGTACCCGAAGTTTCAGCGGGCGCGGATCGTTGTCGAGGAATAGTCTGATGGAACGAATCGTCTTGCATAGATCACAACAGGAAAGGACTGCACATGTCGCAGCTTGATATTCGCATTGGCACTCTGGCGGGTATGGACAAGGGCGCTGCTTATCTGAAGCAGATTCTGCCCCACGGTTTTGAAAGCTTCTCGCTGACCTGCTGGGAGTTCATCGGGAAGGTTGATCTGAAGAAGACGGCGACGGAGGTCCTAGAGACGATTGACGGCAAGGCCGTGATCTCCTGCATCGGCCTGTTTGGCAATCCACTGCAGAATGCACAAACGGCAAAGGACTGGATCAAGATCATCGACGCTGCACCGCTGTTCAAGACCGATCTGGTCTGCGGCTTCACCGGCGCCATTGAAGGCAAACCGCTGCCGGAATCGATGAAGCAGTTCAAGAAGGTCTGGGAGCCACTGGTCAAACGCGCGAAGGACAAGGGCCTGCGCATCGCGTTCGAAAACTGCGACATGGGTGGCTGGTGGCATGATGTGCGCTGGAATATCGCGCACTCGCCCACCGCATGGGAGATGATCTTCAATGAACTGCCCTACGACAATCTTGGGCTGCAGTGGGAGCCGTGCCATCAGATGGTGTCGCTGATCGATCCGATCCCGCAGTTGCGAAAGTGGGCCAAAAAGGTGTTCCACGTTCATGGCAAGGATGCGACGGTTGCCTGGGATGTTATCAAGGAGTCGGGCATTCGCGGCGGCAAGGAGTATGTGTGGCATCGTACGCCGGGATTCGGGGATACCAACTGGCGCGATGTCATCAGCATCCTGCGCATGAACGGCTTTGCGGGCTCCATCGACATAGAAGGCTGGCACGATCCGGTCTACCGCGGCGAACGGGAAATGACCGGGCAGGTGCACGGGCTGAACTATCTCAAGTGGTGTCGTGGCGGTGAATTTGTCGCCAACCCGAGATAACCTATGGCGTGACCGTGACGCTGTTGGGATACGAGTCGAGGACGCCTGGATCGAAGGATGGGACCGCGTAGTACGTCTTGGCGAGGCGGTTGGCCTCGCCGGGATCAGCGATGATCAGGGCATCCTTGGGGCAGTGCTCAGGGGCTGGCCCGAAATAGGTGTCAACGATGTTGCGCCCGGCCTGATTGAGGTCGAAGACGGTGCGGTAGCGGATCTTCGCCATCGGAAACTGGCGCTGGAACATTTGGCCATCGCCGACGAAGACGATCTCTTTGGCGAATTCCATCTTGGAGCGGAGCTTCTCGTCGAAGATGGCGTAGTCCTGCAGACCGTAGGCGCCGCGGCGGCCGAATTCGGCATAGAAGGCGAACAGCGCGTGCAGGTTGTTGGTGCCGGCCATCTGTGCTGTGGGAAAAGTGGGGCCGATCCAGACGAAGATGCCGGATGCGGCGACCAGCACAGCCGCGGGGTAGAAGAGTTGACGCGGCAGCATGGCAATGAGAATTGCGCCGGGGATAAGGGCCAGGATGAAGAACCGTCCCATCAGGTGCGTGGCGGCGATCCAGAAGATGAGCATCACTACGATCAACAGGAGCAGCATCCACGCTTCGGGTTTGCGCCAGGCGAGCAGGGCAGCGACGATGGCGAGGGGGAAGAAGATGTAGCTGTAACGCCAGTTGACGGCGATCTGGTCGGCGACGCGTTCGAGGCGGGCGGGAAGATCGCTGTGATCGGCCGCGGGGCGGTGGGCGCGCTCCCAGCGTTCCACCTGAATATCGGAGAAGTGGGCCTGGCCGAGTTGGTGCATGCCGTTGGGGAAGACCGGGTTGCCGGCCCAGATCTGGTTGCGGATGAGCCATGGGGAGAGAACGGCGGTGCCGGTGATGCCCAAGAGAAGGCAGCCGAAGATAAGTTGCCTGAGACGGCCGCTGCGGATGAACGGCCATGCGAAGCAGACGATGCCGCAGGCAGGGACGGCGGTGAGGATCATCGCCGCGCCGGTGAGTTTCACGCCGCTGACAAGACCGGCGAAGACGCCAGCGAGAATGAAGTGCCGATAGGTGAGAGTAGCAGTGGCGAGCGCTTCGAGGCACCAGGCGATGGCCAGGACGGCGAAGAAGAGCATCCCGGCTTCAACGTAGGTGACACAGGCACTCATCACCACCCAGGGAACACACAGGAAGGCAGCAGTGGCGAGAGATGCAGCGCGGGGCTCAACCCGCGTTCGTAGCCAGCCGCGCAGGGCGATGGCCGCCAGAAGTGTGAAACTGATGCTCAGGAACTGGTTCTGGGTGGCAGCCAGCCAGGGCGAGCCGCGCAAGTATGAGGCCAGCAGATAGTGCACTTCGACGTTGAAAGGGAAATAGGAGTAGACGTTGTGCTCGAGCGAGACTATCCGGCCCAGTTCATACCACTCGCGGGGAACCTGCAGGTGATAGATCAGCGAGTCATAGGGGTGTGGATCATCCGGGCGCCAGAGCATGCCCACGGGCAGAGTGGCGCCGATCAGGGGGATGGCAAACAGGCAGGCGACGACAAGCCAGAGCCAGCCGCCCTGCGATGGTTGCTTGAACCAGGAGCCAAGCTGCTTGGAGCCGGTGGTGAGGCTGGCGAGCAAGTGTCTGCCGTCGGCGAGGCCAAGGATGGCGATCCCAAGGATGATGCCCCAGGCGGTGGCAGGGGAGAGCAGGCCGGCGAGGCCGAAGAAGAGGGTGGCAAACCCGACGATGCCCAACCCCAGAGCGATAGCCGAGACTACACCCAGCGTGGTATCGACCCGGCTGGGCAGAAGCCGGCGCACGATCGGCCGGCCGATCAGAAGGCAGGCTAGCAGGTAGCTCGCCTGGACGAGGAGTTCCTGAATGATGACGGTGAGGACGAGGGGCGTGGCGTCGCGGACATAGAGGGCAAAGGGGAGAGCGGTCGCGGCGATTGCGAGCGCGGCGATCATCCTGCGCGACGGGTGAAGGATACTCTGCATGAACGAGCGGCAATATACGCTCGAAGCGGCGGGGATGCGACAGCACGGCCTGAGTTGCTGACTTGCAAAACCAAAGGCAATGCCGAATGATCACCGCGACGGAGTGCCGGTGCATGGTTCAACACTTGCCGTTCATTTTCCGCAACGCGCTGCGTAATCGCCGGAGAAGCCTGCTAACGATCATGAGCATGGCGGTTTCGTTGTGCCTGCTGGGGTTGATCCTGTCGCTGTATCGCGGGCTGTTCTTTGGCGATAAGCCATCGCCGGCGGCGGCGCGGCGGTTGATTGTGCGACATAAGGTCTCGCTGACGCAGATACTGCCGGCGTCATACAAGCAGCGAGTGGGGCAGACGCCACATGTTCAGGCGGTATCCTCCTGGCAATGGTTCGGTGGCGTGTACAAGGATGCCCGGGAAGCGAAGAACTTCTTCGCCCGATTTGTCGTGGATCCGAAGGCCATCTTCGAGGTTCAGCCGGACCTGACTATGCCGGAGGAGCAGAAGGCGGCGTTCAAGAAGATGCGCACCAGCTGCATCGCCAGCCGTCCGCTGGCGACGAAGCACGGCTGGAAGTTGGGCGAGCGGATTACGATCGTCGGCGACATCTTTCCGGTGACGCTCGATTTCACGCTGGTGGGGATCTTCGATCAGCCCGATGATGGCGAAGTGTTCTTCTTTTCCTGGGACTACCTGCAAGAGGCCCTGACGCGCACCGAGTTTCGTGATGTGATTGGGGCGTTTCTCATTATTGTCGATGAGCCGGGGAATGTTCCGATAGTCGCGAAGGAGATTGACCAGAGATTTGTCAACTCGCCATATCCCACGAAGACCGAGACCGAGAAGGAGATGATGCTGTCTTTTGTGGCATTCCTGGGGAACCTGCGGCTGTTCCTGGCGGCAGTGTGCGGAGCGGTGACATTCACGATTCTGCTGGTGTCGGCCAATACCGTGGCGATGGCCGTGCGCGAGCGGACGCGAGAGACCGCCATCCTGCGTACACTCGGATTCACGCCGCTGGAAATACTGGCGATGATCCTGAGCGAGGCAATCATGCTTGGCATTATTGGAGGCGTGATCGGTGCGGTGCTAGGGGCGCTGGTGGCAATCGGGATGAAGAGGGCGCTGGCAGGGATGTTCCCGTTCCCGCTGTTGGACGCTCCGATGGCGGCGCTGGTGATCGCGGTGGCGATAGTGGTGTCGCTGGTGAGTGCGGCGGTGCCGGCGTGGTTTGCATCGCGGCGGAATGTGGTGGAGTCGCTGAGGTTTGCCGGATAGGCGAGACGGGACCAAATGGGAGTGCCGATCAGATACAACATCCGCAGCCTGGTGCAGCGCAAGGGCACCACGATCATGACTGCGATCGGCATCGCGCTGACGGTCGCGGTACTGGTGATCTCGATGTCGCTGATGCGCGGGTTGCGCGACACGTTTGCGGGTTCGGGCAACTCGCTTCAGGGCGTGGTGCTGCGCAAGGGAACCGATTCGGAACTCAATAGCGATCTGTCTCCAGCATCGCTGCAGGAACTGCGCTCGATGCGGCAGGTGGCGTGGAGCGGGGATGGCCAGTCGCTGGTATCGCCCGAGATTGTGACGGTGATGAATTTGCCCAGCGTTGACAGCCCGGCCGGCATGAACCTGACGCTACGCGGGTTGCTTCCGATTGGTCTGGAGATGCGCGACGTTCAGATTGTCGCGGGCGCGATGTTCCGATCGGGTCAGCGCGAGGTGATTGTTGGACAGGGGGTATCCAAGCGCTACCCTTCAGCGCAGTTGGGCAGCACGCTCAAGTTCGGCAGAGGCGAATGGACGGTGGTGGGGATCTTCGCGGCGAAGGAGGAGATGGCGGCCGTTGCCAGTGAGATCTGGGGCGATCTGAACCAGGTACGCTCCGATCTGGATCGGCAGGGGAACATGAGTTCGGCGCTGATCCGGGCGCAAAGCAGCGCGGATCTCGATACAATGGTCAAGCTGGTTGAGGACAATCGCCGGGTCGGAGCGCACATCGTCAAGGAGCGAGAGTATTACGCCAGCATGACAAGTTCCGGTGCTCCGCTGGAGGTGCTGGGGATCGCGATTGCGATGATCATGGCGATTGGCAGTGGCTTTGGTGCGATGAACACGATGTATGCGGCGGTGGCACGCCGCGGCCGGGAGATCGGCACATTACGTTCGCTGGGGTTCTCTCGGGCCAGCATCCTGCGGAGTTTTATCTTCGAGTCGATGATGCTTTCGCTGCTGGGCGGTCTGGTCGGTTGCGCCCTGGCGCTGCCCGTGAACAACCTGACCACCGGAGTGGGCAACTTCGCGACCTTCAGCGAGGTGGCGTTCCGGTTCAAAGTAACGTGGGATGTGATGGCTCAAGGCGTACTGTTCGCGGTGGTCATCGGGGCGCTGGGCGGGTTTCTGCCTGCCCTGGCGGCCGCCCGGCGCGACCTCATTACGACGTTGCGGGAAGGCTGATGGTGATGCATGAGCAGTGATCTAGGCAGTCTGCGGATCGACAAGTCGCTCAAGAGCCAGCGACCGGGCAACCGGAGGTGGCTCTGGGTGGTACTGGTGATTGTGGTGCTGGGGATCGCGCTTGGTGTGATCGGGCGCGGCTGGGCGAGAGCGCCGGAGGTGGTGGTGCAGCGCGTGCAGCAGATCACGGCTGAAGAAGAGGCGGTGGTGCTGAACGCCACGGGATATATCATCGCCGCCCACAAGATTGAACTGGCGCCGAGGGTGGTCGGACGTGTGGCATGGGTGGGTGTGGAACGGGCAGACAAGGTTGACAAGGACCAGGTGCTGGTGCGCCTGGAGGATGATGAGTACAAGGCCCGGGCAGTACAGGCCCAGGGCCAGCTGGATGGGGCGAAGGCGCGACTTGCGGAACTGCAGAATGGATCTCGGCCGGAAGAGATCGGAAGAGCGAAGGCGGAAGTCGATGCGGCGGTTGCGGAACTGGATAACGCGGCAGCGCGGATGAAGCGACAGCAAGTCGCAGCGCAGGCCAACGCCGTTCCTGTCCAAGATGTGGAGGAGGCCGAGTACAAGCACAAGGCGCAGCAGGCGAGAGTGGCATCGCTGCAACAGGCTTACGAGCTGATACGGCTGGGCCCTCGCAAGGAGCAGGTCGATGCACAGAAGGCGGTGGTTGAGCAACTGATCGGGGTGGTACAACTCGCCCAGATCGATCTCGCGAATACGGTTATTCTCGCCCCGATCACCGGCACGATACTCGAGCGCAACGTCGAGGTTGGCGAATATGTCACCACCGGCTTTGTCGGCGATAGGGGCGCGAAAGGTTATGTCGTCTCGCTGGCGGATCTTAGTGACTTGCGCGTGGAGCTGGACATCAGCCAGGATGACTTTGCCAAGATCGCCAAGGACCAGCTCTGCATCGTGACCACCGATGCTTATCCAGATCGCAAGTATGAAGGAGTGGTGGATCTGATCGCACCGGAGGCGAACCGCCAGAAGGCCACCGTGCAGGTGCGGGTGAAGATACTGAAGCCCGATGGCATGCTCCGGCCGGACATGAACGCCAGCGTGGCGTTCCGCTCGAAGGAGCCAGTGCGGACCTCGGCAGCTCCTGCGATCGTGGTGCCGGCGTCGGCGGTACGCGATGAGGCGGTGTTTGTAGTGGTCGGTGATGTTGCACAGCGCCGGCCGGTGCAGGCAGGTGTGTCAACCGCCAGGGGGATAATGATCATCAGCGGCCTGACGATGGGCGAAGAGATCATCGCTCGTCCGCCTGAGGGGCTCTCCGATGGTGCACGCATACGCCGGCAGGAGAAGCAGCCATGAGCCAGGGGGGCACTGCTGAGGTCGTCGTTCAGGCGACGCAGTTGAACAAGGAGTATCTCCGCGGACAGCAGCGTGTGATCGCGCTGAAGAACGTGGATTTCATCGCCCACAAGGGGCAGTTCATCGCCCTGATGGGGCCATCCGGCTCTGGCAAGTCGACGCTGCTGCACCTGATCGCGGCGATGGATCGGCCGACCAGCGGCCAACTGAGTGTGCTGGGCGAGGACCCGTTTGGGTTCAGCGAGCGGCAACTTGCCCGTTGGCGCAATGCCCACGTTGGGTTCATCTTCCAGGCGTTCAACCTTATCCCGGTGCTTAGCGCACTGGAGAACGTGGAACTGCCATTGAAGTTGACTCGCCTGTCGCCGCGGCAGCGGCGCGAGCATGCGATGACGGCGCTGGATCTGGTGGGACTGAGCGATCGGATGGACCACGTCCCGCGGCAGCTATCCGGGGGCCAGGAACAGCGCGTGGCCATCGCTCGTGCCATTGTGACCGACCCGGATCTGCTGCTGGCAGATGAGCCTACGGGGAACCTTGATGCTCAGTCTGCTGCCGAAGTGCTTACGCTGCTGCAGCGGTTGCACAAGGAATTCCACAAGACGGTCCTGCTGGTTACCCACGATCCTGACGCGGCCGCCTTTGCCAGCAGCATGCATCATCTGAGCAAGGGGCATATGGACTGACAAACAATCCGGCCCGTCCATTTCTGAACGGGCCGGTTCTTACATATTAACTTTGGGCTGTTGCCTCAAGCAGCCTTGCGTTGCAGTCGCTGCTTGTGCAACTGCAGGTTCAGTTTATGCGTGACTTCCCTGCACGCATCCATCAAGTCGCCTTTGGAACGACACGTGAATTCGCCGGCGCCATCGCTTACCTGGGCGCGAACCTCAAACGATTTGCCCGAGCGCTGGATGGTCATCTTCAGCACAAAGTTGCCGATCTGCCGGCCAACTTTGAGCGACCTCCGCAGCCAAGCCATGATCTGCTTGCGATGAACGCCTCGAAGAGGCACGTTGAGCGAAACGAGCTCCATCATGCGGCATCTCCTTTCTTTTTTCAGCCACATTCCTACAGAGCCAACACGTTGCATTCTACTGTATGCTTGGGCGTATACCCGAGTAAAGAATTTCGATTTTTATCAAATCGCTCGGAGAGTCCTTCTGGAATGCCTGTGCTCGCTGGATCTCTCAGTTCTCCGTGAATTGCGGATCTCCGTGTGGCAACCCCGAAATGCCAGATTGTGTTGCATTCCAGCTTGGTTATAGCTATGAATTCCCTGCGTAAAGAGGGAATCTGTAAGGCGTTTGACCATGAAACTAATCGTCCGAAAATCAGCGCTGAATGGCCCTGTGGCTATCCCTGGTTCGAAGAGCCACACAATCCGGGCAGTTGCCTTTGGCTCGCTGGCTGAGGGAACCAGCCACATCCACGCGCCGCTGGTATCTGACGACACTTTGTCGGCCGTGAAATGCTATCGGCTGCTCGGAGCCGAGGTGGATACCTCGGACACCCGGTGCTGGAAGGTGATCGGGTCGGCCGGCAAGATCACGGTGCCAAAACAGACCGTGGATGTGGGCAATTCCGGCACTACGCTTCGTATCGCCACTGGATCGGCGACGCTGGCAAAGCCCGGATCGGTTATCTCTTTCACCGGAGACCGGCAGACGCAGGCCCGTCCAATGGCTCCGTTGCTGGTAGCGTTGACTAACCTCGGTGCCAGGTGCCGCAGCCTTAAGAATAACGGCACAGCACCCATCGAGGTCCATAGCGGCCTCATGGGTGGCAAAACGGACCTGCATTCTCCTACGAGCCAGTTCCTGACCAGTTTGCTGATGTGTACGCCGCTCGCCCCGCAGGACAGTGAGATCAACGTCAAGTTGCTGCATGAGCCCGGTTATGTGCAGATGACGCTCGACTGGCTGGACCGGCAAGGTATCCGCTATCAGAACAGGGGGCTTAGCTGGTTCAAGATAAGCGGTGGGCAGCGTTACAAGGCTTTTGATCAGGCGATACCGGCCGACTTCTCCAGTGCCACGTTCTTTTTGTGCGCGGCGGCGTTACGCGGTGGCGAAGTGGTGATTAACGGGCTTGATTTCTCTGACAGCCAGCCTGACAAGGCCGTTGTCGACTATCTCAAGGCGATGGGTGCTCAAATCGATGGGGGCAAAGACCGCGTAACGGTGCGGCGTTCCGCCCTCAAGGGCATTGAGATTGACATGAATGCCACACCCGATGCTCTTCCGGCGATGGCCGTGCTGGCGACTTTTGCCCGGGGCAGTACCCGCCTGGTAAACGTGCCGCAGGCGCGAACCAAGGAGACCGACCGTATCGGTTGTATGGCCGAGGAATTGACGCGTATGGGGGCGCGGGTGGAGGAATTGCCCGATGGCCTGATTGTGCATGAAAGCGCTCTGAAGGCATGTGAGGTCAGCGGCCGAGGTGATCATCGCATTGTCATGGCTTTGTCGATTGCGGCCATGGCGCTGGATCAGCCGACGACCATAGCCACTGCCGAAGCGATGAGTGTGACTTTCCCAGATTATGTAGATTTGATGAAGAGCCTGGGCGCGACGATGGATCTGGTCCCTTAGTAGCCCGTGAACGATACACGATGTGAGGAACTGCTAATGTTGGGTTGTCATTTTGGACGATTGTTTCAGGTGAGCGTGGCTGGTGGCTCCTATCAGGAAGGGCTGACCAGTGTTGTTCAGGGAACACCCCCAGGGATCCTGCTGAGCGATCAGGAGGTCTATGGCGACCTGCTGCTGCGCAAACCTGGAGCCGACGAACTCTCCAGCCCGCGCAAGGAGCCGGATCTGCCCATCATTTACACCGGGCTGAACGCGGCCGATACGATTGAGGGCGCCGGCAACGCCAACCATACCAATGGTACACCCATCACCATCCTGATCCCGAATCTCGACAGGCATTTCGTCCACGTCAAGCAGTATCAGGATACCAACCGCACCCCGCGACCAGGCCACGCGTCCTACGCCTCGTTCATCAAGTACGGCCCGGATGACGATGCCATCGGCGCGGGCTTTTTCAGCGGACGGTATACGGCAACGATCGTCGCCGCTGGCGCGATCGCCAAGAAAGTCCTCAAGCAGTCCGGTATTAATGTCTTCGCCTATGTGAAAGAAATCGCGGGGGCCAGGTGCCCGGACGTGCCTTATGATGCCGCTTTCGAATACACACAACGCTATAAGTGCATGCGTCAGGACCTCGATCCGTTCTATCAGACGCTCTACGCCCGGCGACGGCTGCATATGGGCATGCGTTTCCTGGAAAAGGCCCGCGTATTCGCTGAAGTAGAAAACGAGATTGACTCCATCCGCGCCAGCGCGACGCGCATGACCGCGCAGCAGATTCGCAGCAACTATGCGGTGCACGAAGTCGTCAACGCCCCGGACATCGAGGCAGCTCAGGCTATGCTCGATGCCTGCAATCGCGTGTCCGCCACCGGCGACTCGGCCGGCGGTGTGGTTGAGGTCGTGGTCACTGGCGTGCCCGTGGGCCTCGGCGAACCGGTCTTCAATAAGCTCGATGGCGACCTGGGTCGGATGCTGAGCATTGGCGCGGTGAAGGGCATCGAAATCGGCGCGGGCTTCGCGGTGAAGGATCTTACAGGTTCGCAGGATAACGACCAGATGCGTGTGAAGGATGGCAAAGTCGTGTTCGACACCAACAACGCCGGCGGCATCACCGGTGGCCTCTCCACCGGTCAGGACATCGTGGTGCGTCTGGCGGTAAAAGGCACGCCGACCATCGACAAACCGCAACACACGATTGATAAGTACACCATGAAGAATACGCAACTGGCGGCCATCACCCGCCGCGACCCGACCATCGTGGCCCGGGTCTGGCCGGTGGCCGAAGCCTACACCGCGATGGTCATCCTCGACCACCTCATGATGCACCACGGCTATCAGTCCCTGCGAAAGGTATAGTTGCGATGGCATCCATCGTGCTTGTCGGGTATCGCGGCAGCGGGAAGACCACCGTCGGTAATCTTCTCGCCCAGCGGCTTGGCATGAGCTTCATCGACACCGATGCCATGATCGCCAAGGCTGGCGGAGTGACCATTCGCGATATCTTCAAGTGCATCGGCCAGCCATATTTCCAGGAACTGGAGATGGAAGCACTGGAGGAGGCGCTGGCGATGCTCGATGCGGTGATCGCGACGGGCGGCGGGATCGTTATGCGAAGCGAGAACCGAGAGCGGCTCAAGAAGGCCGGCCGCCCGGTGGTTTACCTGGCTAGTGATCCCAACCTGCTGTACTCGCGCATCCAGGGGGATACCAATTCGGCCGCCAACCGCCCGAACCTCACCAGCTTTGCCGACGGCCTTGACGAGGTCCGGCATGTATTGGCCATACGCGATCCGCTGTACCGTGAGGTAGCAACGGCCGTCGTGGATGTCACGTTACTGACGCCAGAGCAGATCGTGCAGCAGATTCTCCAGCAGGTGGAATAGGAGGTACTAAGCCCTATGGCGGTGTTGGCGCCGCTGCGTCGGGAGGAGCGACTCGCGAGGGGCTATCGGTGGTGCAAAAGGTTTTAGAAATTCGGGAAGATCGCGGCGATGCGGCCGAAGGTAGTCGGCCGCCAGAGACCTTCCGGCGATTTTGGGGTGCTTGAGGTAATCCCATAAAAGTTCGAATTGCCGCGGCAGGGCGATCTGGTGGGTTTTGCCGGTCCGCTCATACACAAAGTCGGTAAAGGCGATAAACAAGTGAAACGGTGATCCATTTGCCCAGAGCAGGGGCAGCGAGTCGCGGAAATTGCCGCTGTTTGCGAACATGTCCCAGTACCGCGCCATGCGCTTGAGTCGCTGCATTGTCGCGAAGTCGATCAGGGCGTTCTCCATGATCTCGTATGGTGCCTCGGGCGAATAGATCATGCCAAAGGCGTCGCTGTGGCGGGCAATCGGCACGCCGCGCAGGCGTTTGAGTATGCCCAGTTGGATTTCGTGCGGTCGCAGAGCAAGCAGGCGATCGAAGCCGGCCGCGAAACTGTCGAAAGTTTCCCCAGGCAAGCCGGCGATCAGGTCGGCGTGGATGTGGGCGTGAGTGTGCTCGCGAAGAAATCGCAGGTTTGCCTCGACTCTGGCGTTGTCCTGGTGGCGGCCGATCCTTTCGGTGATGCTCTGGTCGAAACTCTGCACACCCACTTCCAGTTGCAGCGATCCGGGCGGGAACTTCACCAGCAGATCGCGCACCTGCTCGGGCAGGCGGTCGGGGATCATCTCAAAGTGCAGGAAGAGTTCCTTGGTCTTCAGTTTCTCAAGGAAGAACTGCAGGATGGTGCACGCGTGGGAAATCTCGACATTGAATGTTCTGTCGACGAACTTGAATTGCCTGCAGCCCCGATCCAGCAGCTTCTGCATCTCAGCCAGGAACGCATCGAGGGGGAACCGCCGAACGGGAACATCGAGCGAGGAGAGGCAGAACTCGCAGGAGAATGGGCAGCCGCGCGAGGACTCCACGTAGATTGTGCGATGCTTGAGGTCGTCGTCGGTGTAGAGGTGGTAGGGCATGGCAACGCGATTGAGGTCCGGCGGGTCAGGCTGGATGATTCTCTGCGGCGGGCGCTGCCCGGCCATGATTGCCTGGCAGAGTTCGGAAAACGCCAGATCCACCTCACCGCAGAGAATGTAATCCGCTACAGACGAGATCGGCTGTGCGTCGTGTTCGTAACTGGCTTCGGGGCCGCCGACGATGAGGGCGATGGCCGGGCGCAGGGCCTTAAGCATGCGGGCAAACTCGAGTGATTGGCGTGTGTTCCAGATGTAGAGAGCCAGACCGACGATCCGTGGCTGGTGAAGGAGAACCTGTTCCAGAGCATCACCCGGACGGGTATCGAGATCGAACTCCAGGATCTGGCACGAACCGGCTAGATCTCCAAGGTTCGCCTTCAGATAGCGCAACGCGAACGACGTGTGGTGGTACCGTGCATTGAAGGTGGTCAGAACAACGTCGGCCATTGGCGGGCTAATCATAGCGGTTCAGCGGTTGATTCGCTTCTGGCTCGTAACGAGAAGGGGTTGACGTTGGCAGGAACATCGCCATACTTTGCGCTCCCTTCCGCGAGCCAGATTAGGGTTTGCGGACCATGGGCCCCGTCGTCTAGAGGCCCAGGACACCGCCCTTTCACGGCGGCGACAGGGGTTCGAATCCCCTCGGGGTCATTTGTCCTGGTGAAAAAGCCCGGTTTTACCGGGCTATTTTCATGCGCGAAATAGTTTCGTACAGAGTTTTGTATACTTCCGTACAGCGGTTTTGACGGTGGCTGGAGGGAGCTTGGCAGTCGGCCGGGCTTACCTAATCCTCTAACGCCCCGGCCTGAGCCTAAGCGTGCCAACCAGTCTGGACGTCTTCTCAGCCCAAGTCATAGCCCCGTTGGTTGAAGAACTGCTGCTCCTGCTGGAGTTGGTCGTAGCGTTTGATGAAGCGGTCATGGGCAGATCGCGCTGCCAGTCAACCTGCGAGCGATCCTTCTGTCTTGCGCCATCCATGGCACCCGTGGATGCAGTTTCCAATACCAGGAATAGGGCAATTACGCGATAAAACCGCCGGATTCTTCACGGCGATGCACTTGCCGTTTCCTGCCAGGGAACGGTGAATAGTTACCTCCCGCTCCACGCTATGCTCCTGGGCATGTTTCCGATCGGAACCGCCGTCGGGATTCTCGGCATGTGGAGAATCGATAGACCAGCGCCAACGTCCAGGCCCTAACCGCCCACCTTCAACGGCTCGATGCCATCCGCCCTTCGCTGATTCCGTAACCATAGCTGGCGATCCAGATGTCCGTCGAATCATAAGGATTAATGAAAATTCGGATGGGATGCGAGAAAGGATAATTGGTTGGCACGAAGGTCAGGTTTTCGGCCGTCGTGTCGGGAGCCCACAGCAGTCCGCGTAACTCGGTGGCCAGGAAGATCTCTTTGGTGGCCGGGTTGATCGTGCAGGATTCAGCGCCCTCGAACGAGCAGTCGTACACCATTTTCCAGCTTTGGCCGCGGTCGGTGGTCTTGAACAGTCCGCCGCAGCGTTCCCCAGCCTGGAACTGACCGTTGCGGGTGGTGACGTACCAGGTGTTTTCGGCCGGGTCGGTCGGGTCGATGGTTACGCCGCGGGTGTAATAATGCATCTTGGGATCGGAGCGGTCGGACCAGGTCTTGCCGCCGTCGGGAGAATAGAACACCCCGCTGGTGTCCGTGTACTTGCGATTGGCGCATTGGTCGCCGTAGGTGGCGACGATCGAGCCGTCCTTCAGCAGGCGGATGTTGTAGGGATGTGCGGCGGTGCGCGGTGGAGCCGGCAGAAGTTCCCAGGTCGACTTGTCGCCGGCGGAAAGATTGGTGGTCTTATAAATTCCACCGCCTTCCTTGGCGCTTGCGACAGAGGCATACATGGTGTTGCCGCTTGGATCCTTCTCGTCCAACACCAGCCACACCAGCGGATGCTTGCCGAACTTGTGCACGATCTCCCAGGATGCTCCTTTATCAGTGGAGACGATAAGATTGCCCTCGCCTTCGGCCAGGTCTTCGTCGCGAATCCAGGTCTGGTACATGTCGTGAACCACGGAGCTTGCCGCGTAGCAGTTTCCGTTGGGCGCCGCCAGCATGACGTACTGCGTGTTCAGAAGATGCGTCCTGTCGGGAATCGACCAGGTGCGGCCGCCGTTGGTGCTGCGGGCGGCGTTGATGTCGGTGTAGCCGGCCACGATTGTGTCGTGGTCCAGCCAGGTGATCCAGTGGCATCCGGTGTTCATCAAGCCCACATTGTGATAGGCCTTGCTGAGCGGGGTGGGCTGGTCAGGGGGATTTTCGTCGCTGGGGCTGACGTAGGCCTGGTGCCAGGTGGCGCCGCCGTCGCTGGTATAGTGCAAGAAGCCGTCGCCGCCGAACGCCGCATAGTTGACGTTGCCGGGACAAACGGTAAAGCCCAATGTCTTCTCGTCAAACCCAAAGGAGCGGTCGCCGTTGTCGCCTTCCCAGCCCGTAAAGATGTTTTCATTGGGCCGGAATCCCAGCTGGGCATTCTTGAATGTCGGTTCCCATTTCCAACTGGCCGAGGCATCGGCGATCTTATAAATCGTCGGCGACATGCGGTCCTGGCCGGCGACGTAAATCGTGTTGATGTTTCCATCGGCCATGGCGACGAAGCCGATCTTGGCGCTGGCGGCGATCCCTTGAGTCCGGGCCGTCCATTGCTTCTGGCCGATGTCGAGAGTGTAAACTCCCTTGTAGCCGGTGATTTTTTCCTCGATGGTCTGGCCCGGCGCGATGTCAGCCCCGGTCACACACATCAGGCGGAGCGTGCCGTTGGAATCCTTGACGCCGGCGAAGGCGACCATGGGCTGGTTCTCCGGCACGGCCGGCTGGGCGAACTCAAATCTGCCATTATTGGTCGATTTCAGCAGCCCCTTGTTCGTCCCGAGATAAATCGTGTTGTCGGCCGGGTCGAAAAAGACGCCGACGGCATAGATGTCGGGAGCGGAATAGACGCTGCTAAGCGAAGCGCCGCCGTCGGTGGACAGAAAGATGTCGTTCCTGCCGGCCACGAGGATGCGAGTGCTGGAATCGGGGTCGGGTAGGATGTTAAACGCGTGGTCGGCTTTCCAACCCGAGAGCTGCGCCCACGTGGTGCCGCCGTCGCTGGTCTTGATCGGGCCTCCCCTCCCGTTCAGCCCGTACAGCACCTTGGCATCGCTGGTGAAGCGCACATAGCTCGTGCGGCCGCCGGTGTACTGGCTCCAATGGACGCAGGTCCATTTCCGGTCGGGTGCGGAAAGATTGCTGGTGTGCATCACCGGGTTCATGTCGCTGGTGACCCACATCTCGGAAGGATTCTTAGGATTGAAGGAAGGGACGTAAAACGACCCGCCCCCGCCCGCGCCCTGCGGGATCCAGGTCCAGTTCGGCGCCACCGGCGGAGAATCGGCCAGAATCAGCGCATTGGGCGCCACCAGCGCCAAACTCAAAACCGCCGCCGTGCGAAGCATCGTTCTGAACATGTGATTGCTCCAGAGTGATGAGTTGACTTGCCTTGCGCAGCTACCACTGTTCAGGCCAATCGTTGTCTTGTCAAGGGGAATCGCTCTTATCAACCGAAGTCTGCAAACGCACAGTGCCGAAGAGTAATCGGGCCACGTTGCAATGGGAGCGGCATCCATGAATCTTTTCGGTGAGCTTGTGCGCCTGAATTTGAGAAGGGGGCCCGGATTCGATTCGCCACATGTATGGGGCGTCACCCCAGTTGCTTGGTACAGGATGTGGATCGTGAGAGATACAAAGGCCAAAGCGACAGCGAAGCCGGCGAACGCGCCACTACTCCCGTCAGCGATGGCCAGAACGTCTGGGTGGTCTATGGCCATGGTGTGGCCGGCACCTGGAAGCCGGGCAAAGCGGGAAGGCCAGCGGTGTTTGCCGTCGTCTAGAGCGGGTGCCAGCCGACCTGACGTCAAACCTGCTGGCGGCGGAACTGGTGGCAGGGGGGCAGTCTGGTGGTTACGGGGTTTATTCAATACTGGGCGGCGGGGCCAACCTCCTGTTTGGCCATCAGCGCCGCGGGCCAGGTGTCGATCGAAGCTATAGCTCGGTAACAACCCGGACGCACAGAAGGACGATTATCAGCAGGATGGCGGCACATTGGGGGGTGCTGCCCAGTGCAGCCGGGACTTTTGCCGACCGGACAGACCTCGTCACGGCATCGGCGACATAAAGACCGATTGACGCTCAGGGGCCGGCAGCATGTCTGCGCGGCAGGCTATCGGCCCCGAGTGCATGCGTGCAGTGCGTAGATGACCGTGATGTATCCTACGTTATTGAGTTGGAATACCCGCGCCGGACGTGGTAATCATAGTATGTTACTGAGATTGCCATCATTGCTATGGAGGCTTAGATGCCGTTGTTTCAGTCTCGTATCGGTTCTTCCACTGCCAATCGTTCCCGCCGCCGGTCCACGGCTTTGAGACTCGCTACGGCGCGGCCGCAG